>Ga0182736_1000780_pt1 | contig 40535 bp, 36 predicted proteins | sample eDN5th30CKraftBY_FD_128882 | JGI IMG/M metagenome (GOLD analysis project Ga0182736, IMG submission 128882) | Enriched backyard soil microbial communities from Emeryville, California, USA - eDNA 5th pass 30_C Kraft BY (version 2) (version 2) | ecosystem: Environmental > Terrestrial > Soil >... | reverse complement strand
GTTCTGGCGACTCTTCTCGGACGTTGCCGAAGACTTCCTTCCTTACGAGGAGGATAAGGTCTACGACTTCATCTCTATTTTGTTGTCGAAGGTGGATTACGGCAAGACGTCGTCCGCGCCGGTTGTTCGGCAATGGGCGCAAAGCGCATACGGGCGCTGGCTCGACCCGTTCGAGATTCCGGCCAGCTCGGTCATGAGCGGAGGCGCGCTTTCCTTCTCGACGGCACTCGACGTGGTCAGCACGCATTCAACGGCGAAGTCGCTTCAGCGAGTGCGACAGCCCATGATGCAATATGCCAAATGGCTGGATGATATGTTCGTCAAATCGTGGAGGGAGTCGGCATGAGTAATAACATCCGAGAACAACTCATGGCCAAGACGGCCAACCTGCCGAAGCCCGCGGATTTCAAAGGCGAGAACAAAAAGGATAAGACCACTCGTGGCCCGCAGACGATGCCGGGAATCACGAGTGCGCTAGCTGCTGCACAGCTTCGGATCCAGGAACTCGAAGCCCGAGGTGTCGACACAGAAATCTCGGTCGATGCGATCGTGCCGAATCCATGGCAACCGCGTCGTCAATTCAACGAAGGCAAGCTTTCCGAGTTGGCGCGGTCGATCGGTGAGGTTGGGCTGTTGCAGGCGGTAACGGTTCGACGAGTCGGAGAATCGTTCCAACTCGTTGCGGGCGAACGACGCTGGCGCGCACATAAGCTGATCAACAAGGCGACTGTTCGCGCAGTTGTGATCGACTGCACGGATCAGGACATGGCGGCTTTGGCGTTGATGGAAAACGTGACGCGCGATGATCTGTCTGATTATGAAATCGCCATCGCGATTCGTCGTGCGGAAGCGGAATTTCCGAACCGAACGCGGCTCGCGGAAGCTATGGGCATTACTCGTAGCGACCTGTATCGGTTTCTTGCATATGATGCGCTCCCGGACTTCGTGAAGCGGGATCTGGATTTGAACCCGTCCGTGCTCGGAGCATCGTCGGCTCAGGATATCGCGAACGCACTGAAGAAGACGGGCGAACATGGACTCAAGGTGCTGCAAGAATTGTGGCCGATGGTGCTGTCGGGCGACCTGGTTCAGACGAAGGTTGCGCCGAGTTTGAATGCACAGGCCAGCCGTGGAGAATCGGCGACGGATGCCGGTGGGCGGAGCATCCTGAAGATCTTCGCCGGAAAGGTCCAAGCCGGGAGCATCACGAAGGATGTCAAGGGACTGACCTTCAAGTTCAAAGCCGGAGTGATGACAGAGGAGCAGGAAAGTCAACTTAGAGAACACATAGGGAAGATGTTCTCGATTCGGTCTGAGTGATTTTTTTGAACCCGCCTCGGCGGGTTTCTTTATGGGCGACAAACCAAGTTTCGCGTGACGAAAGTTCAAGGGCGAGAGTGGCATGTGTCCGAATTCGGACACATGTCCGGGTTCGAGCGCGTAGGCACGATGCGCGACCATTGTTGCCAACGACCTTGGTGTCCGAATTCGGACACATGTCCGGGTTCGAGCACATAGGCACGATGCGCGACCACTGTTGCGAACGACCTTGGTGTCCGAATTCGGACACGTGCCCCGGTTCGACGGCGTAGGCAGGATACGAGACCATCGTTGCCAGCGACCTTAGTGTCCGAATTCGGACATGTATGGCCGGCCTGCCCGCCGTGGGCTGCAGGCGAGGCTTTCGCTAACGGGCCTCGATCGCATGACGGAGCGCACCAGCCGAAAAATGTCTTCCGCTCCGACAGCGCGACCGTAACGAGCGATCCGAATCCGGAAGGCGCGACGCTGCTCAGCCGTGTTCGGGACTCGAGGCCACCGATCACTTCGCTTCTCACCAGCGGAAGCGGTTGCACGCGGACTGTCCGAATTCGGACACTCTGTGGCAGACGAGAACATCAAAACGCACGCACTGAGCACATCGATTGGACAGCATGCGACGACGAATCTCCGGCAATCGGTACGCGTGGGGGAATGCTCTGCCCGCGCCTGTGCTCCTCGCGTCTATTCGCGAACACCGCCATCTTCATTCACACCCAAGCCGACGGACCGCGACCTTCTGCTTGCGACCGCGGAAAGCGGAAGTGCTCGACGGCACTCGAAAATGAAAAACGCCGAGTACGTCCCTGTCTCGCCCAATGAGGCGCGCCGACGCCGTTACCGCTGTTAAACCTGCAACCCACCTTGGCGCCTGATTGCCATTAGCTGAAGTGACTGGCGAAGGTCGAGGAGGAGTGGTGATTCTTTATCGTTGCCGCCAGAGACAAGAGCGGACCATGCGACGCTATCCAAACTGGTCCATTCGCCACGCCATACCTTGTATTTAGCGTGCATGGATAACGAATGTCCGCGGACTGACTCAACGGTGGCTCAGGACCATCGCAAGGCGAACAAAATCGGTGCTCGGGTGCGGCCGGCCGATCATTCGCGGCTAACCAAAGACCAATGCGCCAACGTGACGGGTATCGAAAGCTCTACTCGTGCGTGGAACAAAGCGAACCACAATAGAATTCAAAAAACCGATTAAAAATCAATAGGTTAGATAAACAAACTCAACTTGTTTCACGAAAAGAGGTCCACCGAACAGTCCGAATCATCGCGAAGCAGCCCGCTCGCCAAATCTGAACGCCCGAAAGACACCCGCAACTCGCCGTCTGTATCAAACACTACATAATCCGTAAAGTTCAAGTCGTCGACCATTGAAAATCACCATAATCCGACCGAGCCAAACCACGCGATACGTTATATCATTTCGTCGTTCACAGCGATGTGTCGCCTCCATGCCCGGACAGCGCCGACCAAACGAAACGTTATAACATCACATAGAGCGACCGTGTTCAGTCCAAACCCAACATCGACGCCCGCCCGCGCCTTCAACGTCCTGCCTTGGACGGCGCTCCTAATCACAACTGCGGCCAGCGCCCAATCTCAACCGATAAACGACACATCGCTCCAACCGATCTTCGTAACCGCGAACCCGCTAGGCTCAAACGCTTTGGCATCCCCGACAAGCGTCCTCGACGGCACTGCCCTCACACTGCGACGCGCCGACTCCCTCGGCGAAACCCTGAACGGACTCCCCGGAGTCTCGACGACAACCTACGGTCCGATGGTCGGAAGGCCGATCATCCGCGGCATGGACGGGGACCGAATCCGCTTGCTGCAGAACGGCGTCGCGGCTTACGACGCATCGTCGTTGTCCTACGACCACGCCGTGCCGCAAGAATCGCTCTCAGTGGAACGGGTGGAAATCGTGCGTGGGCCGGCGGCGTTGCTCTACGGCGGGAACGCGATCGGCGGAGTAGTGAATACGATCGACAACCGCATCCCGCGCGACCCGATCAAAGGCGTGTCGGGACAAGTCGATGCCAGCTACGGCGGCGCCAACGATGCCCGCGCCGGCGCCGCGCAAGTCGAAGGCGGAAATGGCCGATTCGCTTTCCACGTCGATGCCTTCGATCGCGAGACGAGTAACGAGCGCATCCCCGGATTCGCGCACTCGGATGGTCAACGCGCGCTCGACGGCCCCGATGTCGCGCAACCCTACGGCAGCATCCCGAACAGTGACGGCCGCTGGCACGGCGGCGCCGTCGGCTCGTCCTACACGTGGACGGACGGTTACGCGGGCATCAGCTACAACGGATACGAGGCGAACTATGGCTCGGTCGCCGAGGACGATGTGCGTCTTCGCATGCATCAGGATCACATCGCGGCGTCGTCGGAGATACGCGATCTGCAAGGCCCCTTCAGCCGGTTGAAGCTCGACTTCGCCTACACCGACTACGAGCACAAGGAGATCGACGACGGCGAGACCGGCACGATTTTCCGCAATCACGGATACGAGGCGCGCATCGAGGCGCGGCACCGGAAGATCGGTCCGCTCGATGGCGCGATCGGCGTGCAACTCGGCCAGAACACGTTCTCCGCGCTCGGCGATGAAGCGCTCGTGCCGACATCGCAGACGACGAACGCGGCGCTTTTCGGTCTGGAAGAGTGGACGGTCACGGATGCGCTGAAGTTGAGCATCGGCGCACGCTACGAACACGTGAACATCGATCCGACGTCGGGTGGAAACGAAAAATTCGCCGATTCCCCGAAGCGCGATTTCAACGCAGGCAGCGTCTCGGCCGGCGCGCTGTTCAAGCTGAACTCGGCGTGGAGCCTCGCCGGCAATGTCGCGTACACGGAACGCGCGCCCACGTACTACGAGCTTTACTCGAACGGTCCGCACGATGCGACCGGCCAATATCTGATCGGCAACCCTGACGCGCAAAAAGAAAAAGCGATCTCGACCGATTTGTCGATGCGCTTCGCGAGCGGCGCGAACAAGGCGAGCGCGGGCGTCTTCTACAGCCGCTTTCGCAACTATCTGACGGAATTCAACACCGGCCGGCTCGTCAACGACGACGACGAACCCGTCGCGCCCGGCACCGACGATGCGCTCAACGAAGCCGTCTATCGCGGCGTGCGCGCGGAGTTCTACGGCGTCGAACTGGACGGAACCTGGCGCGTCTTCGACAAGGGCGCGCAACGTCTCGATGTCGAAATCGTCGCGGACTACACGCACGCTCGCAACATCGATACCGGCGAGGCATTGCCACGCATCTCGCCGCTGCGCGCGACGCTCGCGCTCGACTACGCGTATGGGCCGTACGGCGCGAGAACCGAACTGGTTCACGCGTGGGCGCAGCATCGCGTGCCGGAAAACGAACTGCCGACCGCGAGCTACACCACGCTCGGCGTCATCCTGACGTACAAATTTCGCGTCGGCGCGACGAACTGGCTCGCCTTTCTGCGCGGCCAGAACCTGACTAATCAGGAAGTGCGCTACGCGAGCTCGGTCGTGCGGGACATCGCGCCGGAAGGCGGCCGCAGCGTGATGATCGGCTTGCGTACCGCCTTTTGACGGCGAACGCGAGCGTCAAACGCGCGCCGACTTGCGGGCTTGCGTCGACTGATACGGCTCGCCGGCCTTGAAGCGTTCGAGCCGTTCGCTCGCAACCGACAAGGCCGCGAGCGACGCGCGCCGCAACTGATGATCGTAGAGCGACACGATCGCCGCGATCCGCTCGAAGTCCTCGGGCGCGAGGATCCACGAACCGGACGTGCGTCCGATGTCGAAGACGGCGGCCATCGACTGGTCCGCGAGCAGCAGTTCTTCATGCGAGAAATCGCCGTGTCCCGCTTCGGCGAGGAACTTGGCGAGATAAATCGCCTCGGTGACATGCTGCGCCGGCGCGACGTCCGACGAACCCGAGCGCAACGCCGTCAGCGACATATGCGCCACGAGTGCGAGCTCGTCCGCCACTGCGCGCGGGATGGGAAGCAGCTGCGCTTTGCTGAGCCGCGCGCGCGTCGCTTGCGGCGAGCGCTGAAAAGGAATAGTGCGTGACATGCGAGGACCGATGAACGTTGACCTTTTCAGGTTAACGTTCATCGATCGTCGAATCTGAAGGGTGCCGGGCGCGTTCGTGTTCAAAATGTTCGACGACGGCGATCGCGCGCTCGCATTGATCGGCGTCCAGCGTGTGGATGCTGCATTTCTCCGGCTCGACGCCGATCGCCTGCGCGAGCCACTTCATGCCCTTGGAGCGCGCCTCGAAAACATTGCAGCCGTCGCGCCGGACCTTCGCCTGCACGAGCGGTTCGAGAACGGCGTGCAGTTTCACTTTGAGATCGCGCAGGCGGGCATCGGCGAGACGGCCGAGCGGGACATTACGCGTGCTGCGTGGAAAGATGCCGATCCACGCCTGACAATCGGCGCACAACCAGAGCGGGCCGTGGTCTTCGCGATACGGATAGGCCTCGTCGCCCGCGCGCGTCAGGGTCGCGGGCGCGCCGCAGTAATCGCAATTCGGATGAGGCAGAGGTTTGACAGGTCGGCCGACACGCATCGTCGAAAATCCCGGGCGGGAAATCCAATATAGCAAAACCGTGCATCGTCTTCGAAACGCCACGCGATTGAAAGCTCGATGCATGCCGCGATATCGCAATCTGCTTAAGCAAGCGCGTTCGCGCAGATGCTGCCATGCGCGCCGGCCAAGGAAACTGCGGATCGGGAATTTACTTTTCCGATCCGCGGTATAGGGTAGGAGTGCGTGCTACCCGCCACGCGCTTTCGGGGCTTACAAGCCCCATCCTCAAGTTCGATCAGAAGCCCGGAAGGCGCGGCGTTTCGCGCTCGAAACCGGGTCCCAGCATGCGTGCCCGCGAGTTCGTCGCAGGCTTGCAGTCCTCAATCGGTTTCTTGACTCAAGAAGGTGATGGCGATGAGAGCAACTCTTCTATTGGCCGCATCGGCCGCAAGCGTCTTCGCGATGAGCGCCGTCGCGCAAACGCAGAACATGCAGATGGCGCCGGCCCAAGGCAGCACCGCGCAGCAGAATGCGCAAGACGGCAGCACGGCAACGAGCGATTCCAGCTATGGCGGAGCGATGTCGACGAGCAAGTCCGGCAGCGCATCGCGCGATGCCTGGACGGGCAGCACGATGCAACTCTGCACGCCGGGCCTGAGCTGCAACATCTATAGCGGCCAGTAGCAATGTGCGAAGGCGGCGGGGACGCCTTCGACGAATTCGATCCTCGTTCCATTTCGCAGTCCCCCAATGGCGGGGCTGAATCCCTCCCGATGCATGGTTTTTCCAGACGATCGTTCGGTCGATAGTTGAGCCCATCAAAAGACGGCCGCTCATCGGCCCCGCGTGGCGATGCTCCCACACGACAGACTCTTGTCCGCAGCGAAATCAAATAGTCAGCCACGCGGATCTCCGGGCTTCACATTCGTCGAGGCCACGTTCGTTCTCTATGCATAAGCCCATCTGGACAGCCGCGACCGCGCGGCCCGTAAGGAGGTACCCGAAATGAGATCCCATCAGACAAAGCGTGCGACGTTCCTCGCGATCACGATGCTCACGTGCGCCAGCACCTTCGCCGCGACTGCCGCGACCGACGCCGATCCGCTCGCGTTCACGGTTCAGACGCCAACGGGCGGAACGTCACGCCTCATTTACGCCGATGACGACGGCTGGCGCCTCGACGATCGCGATGCGAACCTGAAGCCGACGGAAGCGCGCATCACGCAGGCGTCGACGGAACCGCAAAAGGAAGCGTCGGCGGGCGAGCGGCCGATGACCGTGTTCATCGACGGTCCAACGGGCTTCACTTACGTATGGATACGCGATCAGGGATGGAAGTACGTCGGCCGAATCTCAGGACGCAATCATTGATTCGCGCAGCGCTTGCCGGCATCGTCGGCGTTTGGCTGGTCGCCCATGCTCACGCAGCGGCCGCAGCCGACAACTCGCTGATCGATGCATGGCGGGCCGTGCGCGTCGCCGACTGCGCGCGCTGCCATGGCAAGGATCATGAAGGACTCGCCGCGCCGTCGATCGTCGGCTTTGCGCGCACGCAGAGCCGCGAGCGCTTCATCGCCGCGATTCTCGACGGCAATCCGCCGTTGGGTATGCCGGCCTATCGCGGCAACGCGCTGATCGAGAATCACATCGACGCGATCTATCGCTACTTCGCGGCGCGCGCCGACGGCAGCATTGCGGCAGGCGCGGTGCCGGCGCGTGAGTCAGACGAGTCAGCTGACGCACCTACACTTAAACAGCGCGCTATCACTCCAGGCGCGAACGGAGGTTGATCGTGAACTCCCCTCAATCCGCCGGCGACGGCGCCGGCTGGACCGACAAGCTCGATGACGCCGCCACGCTCGCGATGCTCGTCACGGCGATCGGCGCGCAGCAGACGAAGCTGGCCGCGAGCAAACACACGGGGCTGAACGGACAGGTCGATCGAGCGCAACATCAGAAGTCATTGCTCGGCGCTTTCGGAGTGCTTCGGATAGCTGATGATATTCCGGATGCCGCGCGATTCGGCCCCTTCGCGAAGCACCCGGCGACGTATCGCGTCGCATGCCGCATCTCCAACGGACAGCCGTGTCCGCAGCCGGACACGTCGCCGGACGTTCGCGGCATCGCGCTCAAGTTCTTCACGGAAGAGGGCGCGGAAACCGATCTGCTGATGACCAACGAAGGCGGTCGCTCACATGCGCGCGACGCCGCTCAGTTCATGGCGGTCGCCGATATCATCGTCGCGTTGCTTGCGGAAGGCACGGTGAGCGGGATCGCGCAGGGCTTGCGCGAGATGATGATGGCAAGACTCGGGCCCGCCGAGGGCGCGCGCATTCTGGCGATCCTTTTCAAGGAAACCAGAGTGCATCACGTCGACAGCCTGGCGACGGAGCATTACTGGGGATCGGTCGTGCAACTAGGGCAGGCGGCGATCAAGTATTCGCTGCATCCGCATCCGTCGACGTCCTCGGGGACGAACGCCGAGCGTCATGGCGACAACTATCTGCGCGCCGATATCTGCAATCGTCTGGAGCAAGGTCCGGTCAAGTGGCAACTCGGCGTGCAATTCTTCGTCGATGAACAAACGACGCCCGTCAACGATGCATCCATCGCGTGGAAGTCGGACGTAGTGACCATCGGCGAACTCGAAATCGATGCACCGCCATCCGTCGACGACGAAGCGCGTATCGAACGGCTCGCGTTCAATCCGGCCAACGGCTTCGCGCCGCTCGGCATCACGCACGCACGCAAGGATGTCTACGCGGCGAGCGCCGCGAATCGCGAGGAGCGAGGCGTGCTGTCGAGCGAGGAAGCGAGAGCGTTGCTGGCCGCACGCTAGCGGACGAGCGTCGCGCGGCTGCGCAAGATCGCACGTCGCGCGACGTTTTTCTCCGATAATGATGCCCATTTCAGCAGCGAGCGCTCGCGCCGGGCGCTGCATCGATATCGGAGTCCGCCATGCATCTTGCCGGCATGATCCTTCCGATCTTTGCCATCATTCTCACCGGATGGGTGGCGCGCGTGTCGGGCTACATGCCGCATGCGCTCGCGCCTTCCCTGATGCGCTTCGCATATTACGTCGCGATGCCCGCGCTGGTCTTTCTGACCATCGCCGACGAGTCGCTTCGCTCGCTGCTCGAATGGCGCTTTCTCGCGGCGTTCGGCGGCGGCTCGATGATCTGCTTCGCCGCCGTGTTGCTCGTCGCGCGCATCGTGCGCGGCGCGAGTCTCGCATCCGCTGCGATGCTCGCCGCTGCCGTCGCGATGACCAACACCGGCTTCGTCGCGCTGCCGATCCTGAAGACGCTCTACGGCAAGCCCGGCGTGCTCGCGGCGGCGGTCGCGACGGTGTTCGTCGGCGCGATCATGTTTCCTGTGCTTGTCGTGCTGGTCGAGATCGGCCGGATGGATGCATCGCGCAAGATCGATGTCACCGCGCTCGTTCGGCAGATCGCGACCAATCCCGTCATTCTCGCGACGATTTGCGGACTGCTGTGGTCCGTCGTCGGATTGACGCTGCCGGTTCCTGTCGCATCGTTTCTCACGATACTCGGCGAAGCACTGACGCCATGCGCGCTCTTCGCGATCGGTCTCGATCTCACGCTCGACGAGTTGCGCGGACGCGTCAATCTCTACGCGCTGTTGACCGCGCTCAAGCTCGCGATCGTGCCGCTCGTCGTGTACGCGCTGTGCCTCGCGACAAGACTTGGTCACGACGCGACCATCGCCGCGGTCGTGTGCGCCGCCGTGCCGACCGCGAAAAGCGCATACGTGCTTGCTTCGGAATACGACGTCGAGAAGGGCGTGGTCGGCGCGGTCATCTCGATGACCACGCTCTTTTCGATCGTCACCTTGCTCGCGTGGCTCTACGTGCTCTAGTTGCGATCACACGTCGCCGAGTTCTTCGTCGACGTTGCGCTCTTCGTCATCGGGCGGCGAAATGCCGAGTGCCTTGTCCCATTGCGGCTCGCTCAGATAGCGCTCGCGCAGGAAGTCGACGAACGCTTTCACCTTGGTCGTCGAACGATGCGAAGTCGGATACACCGCGGACAGCCACAACGGCGGCGCAGCGTAATCGGGCAGCACGCGCACGAGACGGCGTTCGAGCAGATCGCTGGCAGCGACCATCGTCGGCAGATAGACGACGCCCGCGCCCGCGCGCGCGAACTCGAGCAGCAGATGCACGCTATTGGTTTTAAGCACCGCGTTGAGCGCGATCTCATAGCACTCGTTGCCCTTCATGAGCGGCCAGTTGTCGCCCCACGGATAGTGCGCGTAACGCGCGAAATCGTGACGCAGCAAATCGAGCGGCGTCTCGATCGCAGGCTCTTCCTTGAGATACGCGGGCGTCGCGCACAATACGCCGCGCACCGGAAAGAGCTTGCGCTCGACGAGCAGGTTCGACGCGGGCGGATAAATCTGCAGAGCGAGATCGAAGCCTTCCTGCACGGGATCGATCACGCGATCGTTCACCGTCACGACGAACTCGATGCGCGGATGCGCCTCGCGAAACGCGATCAGCGCCTGCGAAAAGTGTCCGAGCGCGAAGCCGGGCAAGACATGAACGTTGAGCGTGCCACAGAGCGATTGCGTTTCGGGAATCGCGCGTCCCGACAGCTCGTTCACTTTCGACACGAGCAGCAGGCAATCCTGATAGTAGGATTCGCCGACTTCCGAAAGCCGCACGGCACGCGTCGAGCGATGAAACAGCGCGACGCCGAAGTGCTCCTCGAGTTGCTTCACACGCGACGTGACAACCGATTTCGCCACGCCGAGCTGCCGCGCCGCGCTCGCGAAACTCTGCGCTTCGGCTGCGCGAACGAAGGCCTCCATCGACATGAAGAGGTCCATGCTTCCTCCTGGCTTATCCCGCGGCTTTTCGATAGCGCAGTGGCGTGGTTCCGAGCCGTTTCGAAAAGAGCGCCGTCATGTGTTGCTGCGACGAAAATCCGCACGCGGCGGCGATATCGACAAGCGGCGCATCGTCCGCGCGCAACATGCGCGCAGCGGCGCCGATGCGCTTCTCCAGCACATAGCGATAGAGCGAATAACCGGTACGCGCCTTCACGCCATCGAAGACCGCGCGCACGGGCAGATCGAGCTCGGCGGCGATATCCGCGCAGGACAGGTTCTGATCGATGTTGTCGGCGACATAGGCTGCGAGCGTTGCGAATGTAGCGTCCGTCAGCGCCGATTTACGTTCGCGCGCGGCGCGTTCGAGATGACGCGTCGTTTCGATCCACGCGAGCGTAGCGACGCACTGCAGTTCCCACGGATCGGTCTTGCCCGATCCGTCATGCGCTTTCTGACGCGCATAGCGCACGAGATGACGGATCGGATCGGCGTCGAGATTGCTGCGGCTGCCCGCGCGACGCAACGGTTCCGCGTTGCGATCGGCGATGCGGTCCACGAACGCATCGGCATATCGAAACGCGATGAAGCCATGCCGCACATCGTGCGCGTCGATACGCATGCTGCCGCCGCGCGGATGATACGCGGCCGTTTCTGCGCGAAACGTGAAGGGCGCGGCGGGGCCGTCGTCGTAGCGCGTATCGGAGACGATCGTGCCGAGCAGCAGGCAGATCATGTCTGACGAATTGCTCAATTCCAGCGAATAAGGTCGCGGGCCCGAGCTGCAGTATTCGAGTCCCGGAACGCCCGCGAGCTTGCTGAAGCGGTCGATGCGAGCGGGCGCTGCAATGGCGCTCATCGTTACGTCTCCTTTTCTCGCGGCTTTCGATGCCGCTGTCCACGCGAGTATAGATGCGAGCGCAAAGCTCTTGCACGCGCGATGGGTCGCCGTTTGCGAACGCCGCGTGCGTGCTTTGTGCGTGGTGTAAACCCGCATCCGCCGGAATCTGTAATTTCCGAAACCTGAAAGACCGATACGCCGCGCCTTCGTAACGTTCGCTCATACGACACGAACGACCGGAGACGACGATGCAAATGCGGCACCCGAAATCAAAGATACGACGACGTCACGCATGGGCGCTCGCCATGCTTGGCGCAACCTGCACGATGGCCCACGCGTCGGGCATTCCCTTCGCGACGGACCGTCCGCAAACGTGGCAGTTCAGCAGCGACTTCGAAGGCACCTATGATTCCTTCGGCCAGAACCTCGAATGGAATCACGACAGCCGCGCATTCGATTCACACGGCAATCAGGTCGCGGGTCCGGGCACGAACACCTTCGTCGGGCTATCGACGTTCATCCACTACTGGAAAGTGCCGTCGCTGCCGCATGTCGGCTTCAACGCGAGCATCACGGTGCCCGCGATCCGCACGCAGGGCTCGCAATTCTCGGCAAGCGGCATTGGCGATCCGCTCGTCGGCGGGCTCGTCTGGTACAACCCCGCGCCCGCGACGACGCTCGGCTTTCAGACCTATGTACAAGTGCCCGTCGGGCAGAACGCGGTATCGACGAATACGTGGTCGTTCTGGCCGTCAGTCTTCTATGACGACTGGTACGGACACCTGAACGTAGACCTCCTGCTCGGCGGCATTCTGCGCGGACGCACGCTGCGCTCGGGTCAGGACGATCTGAGCCCGGGCAACACGTTCCATCTGAATTTGCGTGTCGGCTACAGCATCTCGCCGCCCGACAACCCCTTCGCGATTCCTTTCGTCGGCCTCGACTATCAGACGAGCGGGGGCACCTTCAATCAGACGGCGGGGATGCCGCTTTCCAACAGCGCGAGCCGCGAAACGACCGTGGGACTCGGCGTGCTGTTCCAGTTCAAGCCGAATAGCCTGCCGTTCCTGCACCAGAAGATGTACGACCAGCTTTCGATCCAATACCAACACTCGGTTTCGGGCCGCAACACCACGCTCACCAACGGAATTCTCGTGCAGGCGTGGCACTACTGGTGAGCACATTCAAACGATGGAGACAAACATGAGTGAGACGAACAAGCTTTCTGCCGCATCGCGACGCAGCTTCATCAAGGCCGCTGGCGCAGGAACGGCGGCGGCCGCGTTCGGCGCGGTATCGCTCACGGCGCGCGCGGCGAGCGATGTCAAGTTCGACGCGGAGTATGACGTGGTCGTGTGCGGCGGCGGTGGCGGCGGATTGCCGTGCGCGCTGTTCTCGCGCTGGCTGGGAAACCGCGTCGTGATTCTCGAGAAGGCAGGCAGCGTCGGCGGCACGGCCGCGAAGGCCGCGTTCTGGTACTGGGTGCCGAACAACGAGCCGATGCGCCGCGCGGGCATCGCCGATCCGAAGCCTGATTACATGCGCTATGTCGCGCGTCTGTCGCGGCCCGAGCAATACGATCCGTCGTTGCCGAAGCTCGGTCTGTCCGACTGGGAGTACGAGATGTGCGAGGCGATCTACGACAGCGCATCGCCGGCGGCGGAGTTGCTCGCGAGCAAGGGCGCGCTGCCGTATCGGCATGAAGGCGCGGTGCCGGATTACTGGGCCGAGTTGCCCGAAGACAAGGCGCCGCGCGGCCGCGTGCTGTTTCCTAAAGACGGCTTGCCGAGCATGTCGGACGGCGGCCGCGTCGCGATCCGCACGATGAGCGCGGCAGCACGCCGAGACGGCATCGACATCAAGACGGGTTATCGCGTGCAGAAAGTGCTCGTCGATGAAACGGGCGCGGTGATCGGCGTCGAATCGCTGACGGAAGAGGGCACGCTCTTTCGCGTGCGCGCAAAGAAGGCGGTGATCTTCGCGACCGGCGGCTTCACGCACGATCCCGAGTTGCGCAAGAACTTCCTGCACGGCGCGGTGTATGGTGGTTGTGCAGCGCCAACCAACGAAGGCGATTTCGTGCGGATTTCCAGCGCGCTCGACGTGCAGTTGCGCAACATGAACTACTCGTGGATGGCGCCGATCTCGCTCGACAAGGCCATCGCGAAGGATGGCTCGCTGTCCGGCATCTTCACGCCGACGGGCGATTCGATGCTCTACGTGAACAAGTACGGCAAGCGCGTCGTGAACGAGAAGCTCGCATACAACGAGGTCTGTGCGGCGTTCTCCGAATGGGACGGCGCGAAGGGCGAGTATCCGAATCTCACGCTCGTTTCCATCTGGGATCAGCAGGCGCAGGAGCATTGCGCAAGCGATGACTACGGCAGCCTCATCGTTCCCAAGGGATCGAACGACCGGCACGTACTGCGCGGCAACACGCTTGCGGAACTGGCGGGCGCGATTCGCGAACGCATGGCGAAGTACCAGAGCGCGCTCGGTAGCGCCACGTTGAGCGACGACTTCGTGCGCAGTCTCGACGCGACGATCAAGCGTTTCAACGGCTTCGCGAAGACGGGCGTGGATCAGGACTTCCATCGCGGCGAGCGCATCGTCGAGAAGCTTTTCAACGGACCCGTATCGAAGAAAGCCGATCAGAAGAACGAGACGATGTATCCGCTCTCGGCCAAAGGACCGTATTACGCGGCGCTCATCGTCGCAGGCAATCTCGATACCAAAGGCGGTCCGAAGACCAATTCGCATGGGCAAGTGCTCGATACGCGCGGCGAGCCGATCAAGGGTTTGTACGGCGTGGGCAATTGCGTGGCGTCGGCGTCCGCGCGTGCTTACTGGGCGGGCGGCGGCACGCTCGGACCGATCATCGCGTTCGCGTATCGCGCGGCGCAATCAGCCAATGGAGGTCAATCATGATTCGGATGGCTAACTTAATTGCGATATTCGCGCTCGCCAGTTCTGCGGCACATGCGCAGCAGGACAGCGTCGCGATCGGCAAGAAACTCACGACGAACAACTGCGCCGTGTGCCACACCTTCGGCAAGGGCGAACCCAACGGACAAGGGCCGAATCTCTTCGGCATCGTCGGCAAGCCGATGGCATCGGAGCCCGGCTTCAAGTATTCGGCGGGCATGAAGGCGTCTGCGTCGGGCAAGGTCTGGGACGACAAGCTGCTCGACGCGTGGCTCACCGACACGCAAGCCGTCGCGCCCGGCAACGCGATGACCTATTTTGAAGGCGACGAAGCACGGCGGCAAAAAATCATCGCGTATCTGCGCACGCTGCATTGAATCCGACATCAGGAGACTAAAGCATGAACCCCATCACCATGAGCGACGAACAGCGCAAGACCATCGCGCTCGAATATCTGCGCAGGCTCGATCGCGGCGCAGCATTCTTCGATCTCTTCGACGATCACGCCGAAGTCTATTTCCCCAAATGGGGCATCGCGACAGGCCGCGCGGCCTTTGAACAACTCTTCGCGGACCTCGGCTCGATCGTCGCGAAGTTCAAGCACGACCTCGCGTATCTGAACGTGATCCAGCAGGGCGATACGGTGGTCATCGAAGGCACGAGTTACGGCACGACGCAAAGCGGCGTCGACTGGCGCGCGGGCGTCACGCACGCGGGCCGCTGGATCGATGTCTTCGAGATCCGCGACTTCAAGATCCAGCGCTGCTTCATCTATCTCGACCCGGATTACGAAAGCGCGGACACGCAGCGCTATCCGTGGCTCGCGGATAAAAACGCGCAAAAGTAAGTACTTTCCCTAGGGCTGCGATCGAGCACGCATCGTTCGGCAAACGCGAACCTCGATTCATTGCCTCGCAGCGCTCGCCGCCCTAATCTTGATTCCAGCGCGACACCGCGAACGTGACCGCGGACATGGAGACAGACATGCAACAGACCCGACTCGGCAGCCTCGATAACTATCGCAAAGGCAATATCGAAATCATCAAGGGACAGGCATCGCATTACGTGATGTCCAACGTGTTCGACGTGGCGAGCCAATCCGCGCCGTACGAAAAAGTGGTCGTCGGCAAGAACCTCAAGTACGTGATCGAAACGCTGCGCGCGGAAGGCGTGTCGGCGTGGTTCACGGCATCGCACGATGAATTCGTCGTCGCGCTCGATGGCGAGATCGACGTGCACTTCATCAAGCCTTCAGATGGCGCGCTCGTAAGCGCCGATATCGAAGGCTCGGTGAAACTCGAAGGCGAGCCCTCAGGCCAGAAGATGGGCTTCGTGCGCTTGCGTCGCGGACATCAGGCGCTGCTGCCTGCGGGCGCGGCGTATCGCTTCGAAGCGAGAAAGACCGGCGTGCTGCTCGTGCAGACGATTGCCGGCGCGGAATCGGTCGAGAAATGGGCCGACATCTGCATCCAGTAACGCCGCCGCGAACTCTCATCTTTCGGAGCAAAAACATCATGGATCAAGCCATTTTTCTGCAAAGCGTCGTCGCCACCGACCCCGATGCGTCCACCGGCTATCGCACGTTCAAGCTCGGCGAGTTCGAGTTCAGCCGCGACGCGTATTTCGTCACCGTGAAGTGGCCGGCAGAAGGACAGACGCGCTCGCATCAGATGCACGCCGACGACTTCCTGCGCGCGATGATGCGCGACGTCGCGTGGGGTTTCTTCTACGGCTGGGTCAATTTCGATGAAGTGATCGGCACGCGCAATCACTACGGCAAGGTCGACATGTATGCCGGCGCGTACAACGCGAGCTTCCGCGAAGCGGGCGTCGATTACACGCAGCAATTCGAAACGCCGATCATCATGGCGACGTTCAAGGCAATCCTGAAGGACTGGGTGAACGAAGGCTTCGATCCGTTCGCGGCTCCCGAGGAAACCGGCTCGGCATTCGGCGCCAAGCACGGCGACAACATCGCGGCGATCGACCGCACGCGCATCGCGACGAAGCGCATGCCGGGCCTCGAAGGCGATTCGCCGTTGCGCGACGACTTCCCGGTGAATCGCCAGTTCGCGGATGTATCGCAAGACGAGCCGGAGATTCACGCGGAGCCTGAATTCGAAGGGCAATTGCACGCGTTCAGCCTCTTCAAGTATCTGTCGCGTTCGGACGTGACGTGGAATCCATCGGTCACGTCCGTGTGCAAGCAAAGCCTCTTTTGCCCGACGACCGAGGAATTCGTGCTGCCGGTTTTTCACGGCAACGATCGCGTCGAGTGGTTCCTGCAACTGTCGGATCAGATCATCTGGGATGTGGCCGACAAGGACACCGGCGAGCCGCGCGCGCGCATCACGATGAACGCCGGCGATATCGCCGCGATGCCCGCCGACATCCGCCACAAGGGTTATTCGCAGAAACGCTCGATGCTTCTCGTCTGGGAGAACGCGACGCCCGATCTGCCGAGGCGCTACGAAAGCGGCGAACTGCCGCCGTATCCGGTCGCGTTCTAAGCCGCCTACGGTTTCCCTTCGACAAGAACGATGCCTTGAAAAAGGCGTCGCGGGGAACGCTTCGTCTTCAATCTTCGACACGAGCAAGACATGCAAACGCAACTCTTCATCGACGGCCGCTTCGTGGCCGCCCTGTCCGGCGAAACGCTCGCGACACTGAATCCGCACGACAACAGCGAGATCGCGCAAGTCTCGATGGCCGGCCGCGAGGATGTCGATCGCGCGGTTCAAGCCGCAAAAAAGGCATTCCCGGCGTGGAGCGCGATGGCGGCGGCGGATCGCGGACGCCTGCTCCTGAAACTCGCCGACGCGATCGAAGCGAACGCCGATGAACTCGCGCGCCTCGAATCGATGGACACCGGCCATCCGATTCGCGATACGCGCAATCTCGACGTGCCGCGCACGGCCGCGACGTTTCGTTATTTCGGCGGCATGGCCGACAAGTTCGAAGGCTCGGTGATTCCTGTCGAAGCCGGCTTTCTCAACTATCTGACGCGCGAACCGGTCGGCATTGTCGGACAAGTGGTGCCGTGGAATTTTCCGCTGATGTTCACGAGCTGGAAGATGGCGCCCGCGCTCGCGGCGGGCAATTGCGTCGTGATGAAGCCCGCCGAACTCACGCCCTTGTCGAGCCTCGCGATCGCGCAGTTGATGGCCGAGGTCGGCTTTCCGGCGGGCGTCGTGAACGTGCTGCCGGGTTTCGGTCACGTCGCGGGTCAATACATCGCGGAGCACCCCGAGATCGGCAAGGTGGCGTTCACCGGATCGACGGCGGTGGGCCGCAAGATCGTGCAGGCATCGAGCGGCAATCTGAAGAAAGTGCAGCTCGAACTCGGCGGCAAAGGGGCGAACGTCGTGTTCGGCGACGCGAATCTCGACGCTGTCGTGCAAGGTTCCGCGTTCGGCATCTTTCATAATCAAGGGCAGGCGTGCATTGCGGCGTCGCGGCTGATCGTGCACGAATCCATCGCCGATGACTTGCTCGAACGCTTCACGTCGCTCGCGCGCTCGATCCGCATCGGCGATCCGCTCGATCCGTCTACGGAAATGGGTCCGCTCACATCGCAGATGCATCGCGATCGCGTGCTTTCGTATGTCGATGTCGCGCGGGAGCAGGGCGGTCGCGTGCTCGCGGGCGGCAAGTCGCCGGACGCCGCGGGGCTCGCGAAAGGCTGCTATGTCGAACCGACCATCGTGCAGGCGAAGCCGACCGATCGCGTCGCGCAGGAGGAAGTGTTCGGCCCGTTCGTCACCGTCAGCACGTTCAAATCGGATGAAGAAGGCCTGGCGATTGCCAACGGCACCGAATACGGCCTGGGCGCGGGACTCTGGACGCGCGATCTGCAACGCGCGCATCTCTTCGCGCGGCAACTGAAGAGCGGCATGGTGTGGATCAACTGCTACAAGCGCGTGAGTCCGGGATCGCCTTTCGGCGGCGTCGGCGCGAGCGGATACGGACGCGAGATGGGCTTCGAAGTGATGCGCGAATATACTCAGGCAAAGTCGGTGTGGGTGAATGTCGACGCCAATATTCCGCCTTACTATCCACGTTGAGCGCACCCGAAATCATGCAATCGTTCGTTTATCAGGGCATGCCGTCGCGCGTCGTGTTCGGTGCGGGAAGCATCGAACACGTCGAACGCGAGATCGAACGTCTGGGCGCAAGGCGCGCGCTCATTCTCTCGACGCCGCCGCAACGCGATCAGGCCGAAGCGCTCGCCGAACGCATCGGACATCGCGCGGCGGGCGTGTTCGCCGAAGCGGTGATGCACGTTCCCGTCGAAACGGCGCGCGCGGCGCGGGAGTATGCGGAGCGCATCGGCGCGGATTGCGCGATCGCCATCGGTGGCGGCTCGACGACCGGTCTCGGCAAGGCGATCGCGTTGACATCGTCATTGCCGATACTCGCCGTGCCGACCACTTACGCAGGCTCGGAAATGACGCCGATCTACGGCCTCACCGAAGCCGGCTTGAAGAAGACCGGCCGCGACATGCGCGTGCTGCCGAAAACCGTGATCTACGATCCGCAACTCACGGTCTCGCTGCCTGCGTCGCTTTCAGTGACGAGCGGCATCAACGCGATCGCGCACGCTGCCGAAGGACTGTACGCGCAGGACGCGAATCCCATCGTGAGCCTGATGGCCGAAGAAGGCATTCGCGCGCTCGCGCAAGGCCTCGGCAAGGTCGTCCGGAATCCTGAGGATATGAATGCGCGCAGCGATTGTCTCTACGGCGCGTGGCTGTGCGGCGCGGTGCTCGGAAGCGTAGGCATGTCGTTGCATCACAAGCTGTGTCATACGCTCGGCGGTACGTTCAATCTGCCGCACGCGGAAACGCATACCATCGTGCTGCCGCACGCGCTCGCCTATAACCGCGATGCCGCGCCCGGCGCCATGAAGCGCATCGCTCGCGCATTGAACGCCGACGATGCCGCGCAAGGCACATTCGAACTCGCACGAACGAACGGCGCGCCGACCGCGCTCAAGGACATCGGCATGAAGGAGAGCGATATCGACATCGCCGTCGATATCGCGTTGAAAAGCCCGTACTGGAATCCGCGTCCGGTCGAACGCGCGCCGCTGCGTGCGCTGATCGAAGCGGCCTACGAAGGACGACGACCATGAACGAACACCTCACGCAATCCGTCACTGACGCCTTCGGCCAATGCGCCGATGCGCGCACGAAGGAGATCGTCGTCGCGCTGGTGCGTCATCTGCATGCGTTCGCGCGCGAAGTGAACCTCACGCACGACGAATGGCGACGCGGCATCGAGTTCCTCACGGCGACGGGCAAGAAGTGCGACGGCATCCGGCAGGAGTTCATTCTGCTGTCGGATACGCTGGGGCTTTCCATCGTGCTCGACGACATCAATCAGCATCACGATGAAGCCGCGACCGAGAGCAGTCTGCTCGGCCCGTTCTATCGCGATGGCGTGAAGGAATCGGCGTTCGGCGCGAACATCGCGCAAAGCGATGGCGAGCCGGTGTTCTTTCATGGCACGGTCGGCGACGTGAACGGCAAGCCCGTCGCCGATGCGCTGATCGAAGTCTGGCAAACCGCGCCGAACGGCATGTACGAAGGGCAAGACCCGGATCAGCCGGAAGGCAATCTGCGCGGGCGCTTTCGCACGAATGCCGACGGCGCGTACGCGTTCCATTCGATTAAGCCGACGAGCTATCCGATTCCGACCGATGGTCCCGTCGGCCAGATGCTCGTCGCTACGGGACGTCATCCGATGCGTCCCGCGCACATCCATTTTCGTATCGACGCACCCGGCTACGAGCCGCTGACAACCGCGCTCTACTCGTCCGACGATCCGTATGTGAACTCCGATGCAGTGTTCGGCGTGAAGCGCTCGCTCGTCATCGAGTATGTGGCGAAGGAGGGCGGTTACGAGGTGGCGCGCGATTTCACGCTGCTCGTGAAGGAGCCCGCGTGAACGTTCTTTGCGCGCTCGACGACATTCCCGATGGCGGCGGCTTCGAAGCCGCGCCATCGGTTCTCGTTCTGCGACGCGGCGGCGATGCGTGGGCGTATCGCAACGTTTGCCCGCATTTCTCGATACCGCTCAACTACGAGCCCGACGCGTTCTGGACCTATGAAGGCGCGCTGCTGATGTGCGCGCATCACAGCGCGATGTTTCGCTTCGAAGACGGCGTGTGCGTCGATGGTCCATGCCTTGGCGCGAGCCTCAGGCACATACCCATCCGCATCGACAATGGCCGCGTGCTGATCGAAGGCGAAAGCATCACATAGGATGCGCCGCGACGAAATTCTTGTACGCGGTATAGGCGTCCTTCTGCGTGTGGCCGTCGTTCTCGAGCAAGCCGTATGCGCCGCCGCCCGGAAGACCCGCCGGATCGTCGTAGAGTTGGTACGTCTGAACCGATTCGATGCCGTAGGTCGATGCGAGCGCGACGAACTGCGCCAACATCTTGTTGCCGACGAGATATGCCGCGATCTGCTGATCGGTGCCGAAGTTCGGGCGCACGCCGGCCTCGTTGATCCAGATCGGCTTGCCGAGCGCCTGAAGCGCCGCGAGCACGTTGTGACAGCCCGTGCCGCCGCACGCGTTGGTGATGTCGTTCATGTCCGAGTACCAGTGCCACGCGGTGATGTCCCAATTCACGACCTCATGCCCCGTGCTGCCATCCGGCTCCGTGCCGGCCGCGAGCATTTGCGCGAAGCCGTAGTGCAGCCAGGTGCCGCCGCCCAGAATGATCTTCCCCGACGTATCGACCGACTTGATGCCCGCGATCATCCCGCGAATGACGCCGCGCAGGATCCTGAACTTGGCGGCATCGTATTGCGACGGAAGCACGCCATCGACATTGCCGAGCAGCAGCGCCGATTCCATCTCGTTCGTGACCTCGTAGTACGCATAGCGGCGCGAACTCGCCGTCTGTTGGCCGAGCGCGAAACCGGCGTTGTAGCCGTCGGTTTCGTTGATGAACGTGGCGATGTCCATCAGGATCACCGGATACACGGTGACGCCGCCTGCCGCCATGATGTCGGCGATGCCCGCGAGCTTGTTCGCGGTGCCCTGGCTATAGACCTCGTTGCGATACAGCTTCGCGCCGAGATCCTGCAATTGCGAAAGCTGCAGCGCGGGGCTGGAGATATCGTAGGCGCCGCCTTCATTGTTGTGACCGTTCACGCCGTAGAAGAGTCGCGCGGACGGCGTCGGCGTCGGCGTCGTGGTGCCTGTGTTGCCGGTGCTCGAGTTATCGGTGCTCGTGCTATCCGTGCTCGACGCGGGAGCGGGCGCGCTGGCCGTGGGCGAAGATGTGCCGCTCGACGCGGTGTCGTCGGAGGTGTCGCTCGCGGTGGCGGGCGGGCTCGTCGTGAGCTTGGTCGTCCCCGTGCCCGATGGCGATGTATCCGATCCCGTCACGCTCGCGGAAGAAGCCGACGCGCTGCCGCTCTGCGCGGCGCTACTCGATGATGCGTTGTCGCTGCTGCCGCCACCGCCGCCGCCGCATGCGGCGACCAACACGCTCACCGCTGCAACGAGCGCAATAGACTTGAATCGGATGAAGCGGAAGGCCGGAGCGAAGTTCGTCATTTCAATACGGATTACTAAGTGGCTGACATCCATCTCCACGAAGTAGGCGTACGTTGCGCGAGTCGTCCGGACGAACGCGGACGGACCGGTAACGGACCTTCGTCCCGCGTCGGACGCAGGAACGGTGGAATGCTTGTCGATTAACCCCGGTGAGCCGTCCGGAAGAGGGCGCTGCCGGACACGTGGGGCGAAGAGGAGACCGCGTCGAAGCCGGTCTCAATAGGGTTTACGGCAGGGATGAACGGGACTTGAACGAATTTCGTCCGATGCAAACGTTACGACGCGAAAGATCGGGAAAACTTACCCGGAGAGGGGACGGTCCGGTTCGAGCGCCGCGCCGCCGAGGATGGACGTGGCGTCGGCGCGTGCGTTGTCGAGCTGCACGACGCTCGCCTGACGCGCCGCGAGCGCATCGCGGTTCGCGATCGCGGTGAAGATCGCCTTGTGACGCGGTAGTGACAGCGCGTGCGTATTCGGGTGGCGGCTCGTGAGCTTGATCGACTCGCTGAGCGCGAGCGACAGCATGTTGCCGATATACGCGAGCATGTCGTTGTGCGTGGCCGCCATGATCGAGCGATGAAACTCGAGGTCCGGAACGAGCAGATCGGCGGCGGTCTGCGCACCTTCCATGCGCTCATACGCAGCGCCGATGCGCGCGATGTCGTCATCCGTCGCGGAGATGGCCGCGAGCGCGGCAGCGGCCGGTTCGATGATCTGGCGGACTGTCATCAGCGAGCGGAAGAACTCGCCTTCGGGAAGATGGCTGATGGTCCAGACGAGCACGTCCGGGTCGAGCATGTGCCATTCGTCGCGCGCGCGCACGACGCTGCCCACGCGCGGCTTCGATACGACGAGCCCCTTCGCGACGAGCACGCGCGTCGCTTCGCGCAGCACGGGACGGCTCACGCCGTAGCTTTCGCAGAGCGTGGGCTCGGCGGGCAGACGCTCGCCCGGCGCAATGCGCCCGCTTACGATCTGCATGCCGAGCTCCTGCACGATGCGTCCGTGCATGCTCTTGCGTTGCTTGGGGTTGCGGTAATCCATGACGCGCAGCTCGAAACGGCTATTGAGCGGTCGTCGCGCGCATCGCCCGATATTCCCGTCTCACGATATCCATCAGTTCCGCGACCGATGTGTTCGCGCTGCGCTGCTCGTAAGTCACGCGGCCGCGCTGCATCAACATGATGCGATCCGCGATGTCCAGCGTCTGCGCATAGTTGTGCATGATCATGATGATCGAGAGGCCGCCCTTTTCCTTCAAACGCATCACGAGATCGATGATGAGCGCGGCCTCGCGCGCGCCCATCGCGGCGAGCGGCTCGTCGAGCAACAGGATTTTCGCGTTCGAATGCACCGCGCGCGCGACCGCGATCGCCTGACGCTGACCGCCCGACAGACGCTCGACCGGCAGATCGACCGAAGGCACATGTACGCCGATATCCTCGAGACATTGCGCCGCGCGCTCGCGCATCTGCTTGTGGTCGACGAGCCTGAACGGACCGCGCCGCACGATCTCGCGATTGAGGAACATGTTGTGATAAATCGACAGCGAATTCGCGAGCGCAAGGTCCTGATACACGCATTCGATGCCGAGCGCGCGCGCATGATCGACGGACTTCAGCAGCGTTTCCTCGCCGTGCACATGCAGCGTGCCGCTCGTCTGCTGATGAAAGCCCGTGAGAATCTTCACGAGCGTCGACTTGCCCGCGCCGTTGTCGCCGAGAATGCCGAGAATCTCGCCACGGCCGAGCGTAAGCGACACGCCGTCGAGCGCCGTCACCGCGCCGAAGCGTTTGACGAGCTTGTCGCCGCGCAGCGCGAGATCGGTGGCGGCTGCTGCTTGCGGGTCTGCCATCACCGTGCTCCCTTGCGGCGAATGCGGCCGATGTGGATATTGAAGATCATCGCGGCGAGAATCGCGGCGCCGAGAATGATGTTGAACGTGAACGCGTTGATGCCGATGAGCGTGAAGCCATCGCTCAGAATGCCGAGCACCGCCGCGCCGAGCAGTCCGCCGACAATCGTGCCCGAGCCGCCCGTCAAGGGCGTCCCGCCGATCACGGCAGCGGCCACGGCGAGGAACATGATCTGATTGCCGCCCGCTTGCGGATCGATCGACGTGATGCGAAAGCTTTCGAGAATGCCCGTGAATCCGGCGAGCACCGCCGCGAGCACGAAATTGCCGAGCCGCAGCCGGTTCACATGAATGCCCGCTTCGCTCGCGCCGAGCGGATTCGCGCCCGCCGCCTGCGTGTGCAGACCCCAGCGCGTATGCCGCAACAGCACATGCATGACGAACGCAATCGCAACGGTCCAGATGATCTCGCTATAGCCCCACGCGCCCATCACGGCGGCGAATTCCGGCGAGCCCGGCGTCGCGGCGGGCGTGCCCCGCGAGACGGTCAGCGTGATGCCGTTGATGAGAAAGAGCGTGCCGAGCGTCGTCACGAACGAAGGCAGGCGCAGAAAGACCGTCACCGCGCCGTTCACGAAGCCGATGATCGCCGCGGCGATGAGCCCCGCGATCACCGCGAGCCACATCGGCGCGCCCGCTTCGTTCGCGAACACCATCATGAACGGCGCGAATGCGAAGACCATGCCCGCCGACAGATCGATGTCGCCGCCGATCATCAGCATGATCTCGCCGAACGCGATGATCGCGACCGGCGCGACATACTGCGAAAGGTTGACGAGGCTCGCGTTGCTGAACAGGAAGTCGTGGTTGATGAACTGGAAGTAAGCCGCGAGCAGCACGGCCACGAGGAGGATGCGCAACTCCGGCGCCCAATGCGACGCCCACGCACCGCGCGGACTGGCGATCCGCGCGGGCGTCGTTGCTTTACGGGGTTCGTTCACTGTGTTCATCAGGACTTGATGGCCCCTTTCATCGGCACGATTTGCGGCTTGGTGGTCTTGCCTTCATAACGCGTCGACGTGTTGAGATACGGCTCGACCGTATCCTTCGTCACGAACTTGAGACCGGTATTGATGTTCGCCGGCCCGACGAGCCCGCCCGACGCGAGGAACACGAACGCTTCCATCACCGTGTAGAAGCCCTGCACATACGGCTGCTGGTCGATGGTGAAATCGAGGAAGCCTTCGTGGATGAGCTGGATCGTCTGCGGCAACAGATCGAAGCCGCCGCCATGCACGCCCTTCGAAGGCAGGTTCGATTCCTTCATCACTTGCGCGACGCCTTGCGTGCTGCCGGCATCGACTGCGAACATGCCTTTCAGGTCCTGATGCCCGAGATAGAACGACTTGATCTTCGACAGTTCTTCGTTGACGGTCGCGCCCGTCGCAACGGTCTGAATGTCGATCTTCTTGCCGGATTTCTTGATCGCATCGCTCGCGCCGTCGAGACGCGGCTGAATGTTCAACTGTCCCGGCGTCGCGATGAAAAGCGCGACCATGCCGCTGTCGATCATGCTGGCGATTCGCTCGCCCATCTGATAACCCGACAGATACAGATCCTGTCCGATGTAAGCGAGCCGCGGATTCGTCTTGCCGCGCGGCGCATCGGCGTTGTAAGCGAATACGGGAATGCCGGCGTCGAGCGCGGCCTGAATGGGCTTGTCGAATGCGTTCGGATCGACGATCGGCACGGCGATCGCATCGGCTTTCGCAGCGATCGCAGAATTCACCGCGCGCACCATTTCGCCCGCGTCGGACGTGGCCGAGCCGGTCCACTGATAGTCCATGCCGAACATGGAGCACGCATCCTGAATGCCGTATTGCGTCGGCACGAAGAACGGGTTCGTCGTCACATGATTGACGAACACGATCTTCCATTTCTTGTGCTGCGGAAACGCCGCTTCGGCCGCCTGCGCGGACGAGATCAAACCGCCGCCACCGGTCACGCCGCCCAGGAGCGACAGCGCCGCGCCGAGTCCCGCGCCCTGCATGATGCCGCGCCGGCCCGCGCTGATGAGCTTGCTGTCGTTTGCGTCGTCATCCCGATTCTGCGCCATGTGTTCCTCCGGTCTCTTCTTCGTTGGTCGATGGGTCGACTCATCGTCGATCGCTGTCAGATACTGGGTTTCACGGCACGTCATACACACGCGGCTTTCATCGATGAAAGAACGAAGCGTTGCGGATGACCGTGCGAACAGTGCGAGAGGGCGATTCGAGAGCGCGGCGTTTTGAACTAGTAATTGGGACGACGAAGCCCGCGCGCTGACTTCAATAGACAAACTATATGCAGAGTGTTTTGACGTGGCGATTAGCGTTTTCCCGGTACGCCCCATCGATATAGTCATGCTATTTATAGGTCTTTCCCATCAAGTGATCAAAGCCATGAGCGCCCCAAAAGCCAAGCTCCGTTCGGCCGCGTGGTTCGGCACCGCCGACAAGAACGGGTTCATGTACCGGAGCTGGATGAAAAACCAGGGCATTCCGGACCACGAGTTCGCGGGCAAGCCGATCATCGGCATATGTAATACGTGGTCCGAACTAACGCCGTGCAATTCGCACTTCCGCAAGCTCGCCGAGCACGTGAAGCGCGGCGTGTTCGAAGCGGGCGGGTTCCCCGTCGAGTTTCCGGTGTTCTCCAACGGCGAATCGAATTTGCGTCCCACCGCGATGTTCACGCGCAATCTCGCGAGCATGGACGTCGAGGAAGCGATACGCGGCAATCCCGTCGATGCGGTCGTGCTGCTCGTCGGCTGTGACAAGACGACGCCCGCGTTGCTGATGGGCGCGGCGAGCTGCGACGTGCCCGCGATCGTCGTCTCGGGCGGACCGATGTTGAACGGCAAGCACGAAGGACGCGACATCGGCTCGGGCACGGTCGTATGGCAACTCAGCGAGCAGGTGAAGGCGGGCAAGATTTCGATTCACGAGTTCATGTCGGCGGAAGCGGGCATGTCGCGCTCGACGGGCACCTGCAACACGATGGGCACTGCATCGACGATGGCGTGCATGGCCGAAGCGCTCGGCGTCACGCTGCCGCACAACGCCGCGATTCCGGCGGTCGATTCGCGTCGCTATGTGCTCGCGCATCTGTCGGGCATGCGTATCGTCGAAATGGCGCTCGAGGATTTGCGTCTGTCCAAGCTGCTCACGCGCGAGGCCTTCGAAAACGCGATTCGTGCGAACGCGGCGATCGGCGGATCGACGAATGCGGCGATTCATTTGAAGGCGATCGCGGGGCGCATCGGCGTGAAGCTCGAACTCGACGACTGGACGCGCATCGGTCGCGGCACGCCCACGCTCGTCGATTTGCAGCCTTCGGGCCGCTTCCTGATGGAAGAGTTCTACTACGCCGGGGGCTTGCCCGCCGTCTTGCGGCGTCTCGGCGAAGCGAACCTGATTCCGCATCCGGATGCGCTCACCGCGAACGGCCACACGCTGTGGGAGAACGTGAAGGAAGCGCCGCTCTACAACGACGAAGTGATTCGCCCGCTCGACAAGCCGCTCGTCGCCGATGGCGGATTGTGCGTGCTGCGCGGCAATCTCGCGCCGAATGGCGCGGTGCTGAAGCCGTCGGCGGCGACGGCTGCGTTGCTGAAGCATCGCGGGCGCGCGGTCGTGTTCGAGAACTTCGACGACTACAAGCACCGTATCGCCGATCCCGATCTCGATGTCACGGCGGACTCCGTGCTCGTCATGAAGAATTGCGGGCCGAAGGGTTATCCGGGCATGGCGGAAGTCGGCAACATGGGCTTGCCGCCGAAGCTGCTCGCGCAAGGCGTGACGGACATGGTGCGCGTGTCGGATGCGCGCATGAGCGGCACCGCGTATGGCACCGTCGTGCTGCACGTCGCGCCCGAGGCACGCGCGGGCGGGCCGCTTGCGATCGTGCGCGATGGCGACTGGATCGAGCTCGATTGCGACAACGGCGTGCTACGCATCGACATCGGCGACGATGAAATCCGCGCGCGCCTCGATGCGTGGAACGCGGCGAAGAGCGAGATTCCCGAGGATAAAACGGGTTATCGCAAGCTGTACGTCGAGCACGTTCTTCAGGCCGATGAAGGTTGCGACTTCGACTTTCTCGTCGGATGCCGTGGCGCGGAAGTGCCGAAGCATTCGCACTAGCCGCTATCTGCGCGGCTTCCATGTGGCGATGGCGACGCCGAGCACGGCGACGCCCATCGCATACCATGCGGTCCTCGGCAGCACTTCGCCGAGAAAGAAGTACGACAGCACGGCGGCTGCCGGCGGCACGAAGAAGAACAGCGACGCGACTTGCGAGACCTTGCCCGCACGCGTCATCGCGAGCAGCAGCGTGATCGCGATCAGCGAATTGCCGACGACGAGATACGCGAGCGTCGCGATGAATGCCGGCGTCCATTGCACTTGCGTGTGCTCGAAGAGCAAGGCCATCGGCGCGCAAAACACGAAGCCGACGCTGTATTGCACGAGATTCGATGTCACCGGATCTTGCGCGGTCCCCAAGCGCTTTTCATAGAGCATCGCGGCCGTGATGCCGACGAGCGCGCCGATCGCCATCAGCACCGGACCGAGCGATTCCGCATGCAGCGGCCCGCGCGCGACGATCACGCCGGCCGCGCCCGCGAGCCCGAGCAGCAAGCCGATCCATCTGCGCACGCCGATGCGTTCGCCGACGAACTTCGGCGCGAGCACGCCGACGAGAATCGGCTGCAACGACACGATCAGCGCGAGCACGGACGTCGCGATGCCCGCGGTCATCGACAGATAACTCAGTCCGAAGTACATCACCTGCACGAGAAAGCCGACGACGCCGAGATGCAGCCACGCGCGCGCGTTGCGCGGCCATTGCGGACGCTTCACGGCGCATACCGCGAGCAGCAGGCCGACGCTCAATGCGAAGCGTATTGCGAGAAACGTCAGCGGCGACGCGTAATGCAGGCCGGTTTTCGCAATCGGAAAGCCGGCGGACCAGAGCAGCAAAAAGAGAATCGGACCGCCGGTCGTGAGCCAGCGGCGTTCGTTGTGCGTGCTGCGGTCTTCCTTCCGGCCGATGTGCGGCGCTTGCGCCATGTTCGCGTCCCCGTGCTTGTAAGCGGATGCTGTCAAAGTACCCGATTGTAGTGTCCGCGACGCTGCGGACGACAAGGACGGTTCGCCGATCGCGTCGCCTTAATCCGCGACATGCACGGCGACATCGGCGAGACTTTCCGCGATCCATTCGGGCGGCGGGGCGTCGGTGAAGAGCGCGTCGATCTGGCTGAGATGCCCGAGTTTCACGAGCGCGGCGCGGCCGAACTTCGAATGATCCGCAACGAGAAACACCGTGCGCGACTGCTCGATGATCGCCTGCGCCACGCGCACTTCCGCGATGTCGAAGTCCCGGAGCGTGCCGTCTTCCTCGATGCTCGAAATGCCGATGATCCCGAAGTCCACCTTGAACATCCGGATGAAGTCGACGGCCTGCTCGCCCACGACGCCCTTGTCGCGCGCGCGCACTTTGCCGCCCGCGACCATCAGGTCCGCGTCGGACTCGTCCGCGAGAATGTTCGCCACGTTCAGGTTATTCGTGATGACGCGCAGGCCCGTATGCTGGCGCAGCGCGCGCGCCACTTCCTCGGTCGTCGTGCCGAGATTGATGAAGAGCGTCGCGTGATTCGGAATCTCCGCCGCGACCCGCCTCGCGATGCGACGCTTCTCGTCGAGAAACATCTGCTGACGCGCCGTGTACGCGGCGTTCTCGGAGCTCGTCAGCGCGCTCGCGCCGCCGTGATATCGGCGCAGCAGGTTCCGATCGGACAGCCAGTTGACGTCGCGCCGGATCGTCTGCGGTGTGACGTCGAATTGCGCCGCGAGGTCTTCGATGGTCGCGAAGCCGTCTCGGGCGACGCGATCCAGCAGCGCGCGCTGCCTGCCGTTCAGTGCTTGGTCGGATGTCATCGAAAGCTGCTCGGAATCGCAAAAAAATGAAAATTATCGGATGCGCGCAGTGTACGACGAAAGCCGCCGCCGACCAACGCCGGCTCTGAAATTGCCGGTTCACATGCGCTCGAACAGTGCGTCCGCCATCTTTCCGTCGACGCCACGCGATGCTACGATGGTTGAAAACGAATATTCAGATTCGTATTCGAACATTCTCCGAACCGGCTGTCTGGAGTGGCCGCATGAGCCAGCGACGTTTTATCCTTGCCCTCGACCAGGGCACGACCAGTTCCCGCGCGATGCTGTTCGCCCATTCGGGCAGCGTGATAGCGAGCGCGCAGCGGGAGTTCGCGCAGCATTATCCGCAGCCGGGGCGGGTCGAGCACGATCCCGCCGACATCTGGCAGTCGCAACTCGCCGTCGCTCACGAAGCGATGCAGAAGGCCGGCGCGCGGGCTTCGGATATCGCCGCCATCGGCATCGCCAATCAGCGCGAAACCACGCTGCTCTGGGACCGGCAAACGGGCGCGCCCGTCGGACCCGCGATCGTCTGGCAGGACCGCCGCACCGCCGCGCATTGCGCCCGTCTGATCGAATCCGGCGCGGAATCGCTCATCGAAGAAAAGACGGGCTTGCGCATCGATCCATACTTTTCCGCGACCAAGCTCGCGTGGCTGCTCGACAGCGCGCCCGGCCTGCGCGCGCGCGCGTGCCGCGGCGAATTGGCGTTCGGCACCGTCGATAGCTGGCTCCTCTGGCAACTGAGCGCAGGCCGCCGCCACGTAACCGATGTATCGAATGCCGCGCGCACCGCGCTCTTCGACATCCGCGCAGGCGCATGGGACGACGAGCTGCTGGCGCTCTTCGATATCCCGCGCGCCGTGCTTCCCGAAGTCGTGGCATCGAGCGGAGCGATCGCCCATACCGACGCCGCGTTGTTCGGCGCGCCGATTCCGATCACAGGCGTCGCCGGCGACCAGCAGGCCGCGACCTTCGGGCAGGGCTGCGTCGAGCCGGGCCTCGTCAAGAATACCTACGGCACCGGCCTTTTCATGCTGATGAACACAGGCGCGCAGCCGGTCGCATCGCGGCATCGGCTGTTGACCACGATCGGCTGGGAATTCGGCGGGCAGCGCACCTACGCGCTGGAAGGCGCGGTTTTCATGGGCGGCGCGATCGTCCAGTGGCTGCGCGACGGTCTCGGGTTCATCGAAAGCGCGGCGGAAATCAGCGCGCTCGCCGCGCAATGTTCGTCGAGCGAAGGCGTCGTGCTCGCGCCCGCATTCGCGGGTCTGGGCGCGCCGTATTGGGATCCCTACGCGCGCGGCACGCTGCTCGGCATGACGCGCGGGACGAATCGCGCGCATATCGCGCGGGCCGCGCTCGAAGCCATCGCGTTCCAGACGGTCGATGTCCTCGACGCGATGGAAGCCGATGCCGGCATCGCCGTGAGCGAGCTGCGCGCGGACGGCGGCGCGTCGCAGAGCGACCTGCTGATGCAGATTCAGGCCGATCTGCTCGGCCGTCCCGTCGTGCGCCCGAGCGTCACGGAATCGACCGCGCTCGGCGCGGCCTGCCTCGCCGGACTCGGATCGGGCTTCTGGTCGAGCCGCGACGAAATCGCGAGCGCGTGGCCGCCCGCGCGCCGGTTCGAACCCGCGATGGCGTCGGCGGAACGCGCGATGCACATCGAGCGCTGGCATCGCGCGATCGATCGCGCCCGCGCCTGGGAACATCCCGCCGAAGAACCGCTTTCCACGGTCTGACATGAAAACGAACATGCCATCCGGACGCGCGGCGCTCTTGCGCGAAACAGATCAGACGCCGTTCTTCGATGTCGTCGTGATCGGCGGCGGCGCGAGCGGTCTCGGCACGGCCGTCGATGCGGCGTCGCGCGGTTATCGGACCTTGCTGCTCGAAGCGCGCGACTTCGCGAAGGGCACATCGAGCAAGGCCACCAAGCTCGTGCACGGCGGCGTGCGCTATCTCGCGCAGGGCAACATCCCGCTCGTTCGCGAAGCGTTGCGAGAGCGCGGACTGCTCGCGCGCAATGCGTCGCATCTCGTGCACGCGCTCGGTTTCATCGTTCCCGCGTACCGGCTCGGCGACAAGCTGACGTACGGCGCGGGCCTCAAGATCTACGACTGGCTCGCGGGCTCGCTCAACCTGCGCGCGAGCCGCAGCCTCGATCTCGCCGAAACCCGCGCGAAATCGCCGATGCTCGCCGAATCGCTGCACGGTCACGCGCTGCGCGGCGGCACGCTTTATTTCGACGGCCAGTTCGACGACGCGCGTCTCGCCATCACGCTGATGCGCACGCTCTTCGATCTCGGTGGCGTCGCGCTGAACAATGCGGCGGTGCGCGGCGTGCAGTTCGATCGCGCGGCGGGGCGTCATCGGCTGGAGGTGGAGGACGTCGAAAGCGGCGACCGGTTCGCGGTGAACGCGTGCTGCGTCGTCAATGCGACGGGCGTCTGGGTCGATTCGATCCGCGCGATGGCCGAGCCCGGCGCGCGCCCGATCGTCGCGCCGAGCCAGGGCGTGCATCTGACCTTGCCCGGCCGCTTCCTGCGCAGCGATAGCGCGATCCTCGTGCCCAAGACGCAGGACGGGCGCGTGCTGTTCATCGTGCCGTGGCACGGTCACGCGATAGTCGGTACGACCGACACGCCGCGTCACGACTTGCCGCTTGATCCGCGCGCGAGCGACGAGGACATCGATTTCATTCTCGCGACGGCTGCCGATTATCTGTCCGTCAAGCCGACGCGCGACGATGTCCTGAGCGTATGGGCGGGGCTGCGTCCGCTCGTGAAGAGTGACGGCGCGGCATCGACCGCGTCGTTGTCGCGCGAACATACCATCGAAATGAACGCGACCGGCATGATCACCGTGACGGGCGGCAAGTGGACCACGTACCGTCTGATGGCGCAGCAGGTGATCGATCTCGCCGTCTCGAAGCAACTGCTGAGCGCTGCGCCGTGCCGAACGGCGTCGTTGCCGCTGCATGGATCGACGGCGGAGCAACACGGCTACTACGGTTCCGATGGGGCAATCATCGATCGTCTGCCGGGCGCGCAAAACGTTCTGGTGAAGGCGAGCGGCCTGACCGAGGCGCAGACGCGCTTCGCGGCGCGGGCCGAACTCGCGCGCTGTGTCGAGGATGTGCTCGCGCGGCGCAATCGCGCGTTGTTTCTCGATGCCGCCGCCGCCCGCGATGCCGCGCCCGAAGTCGCCAGAATCATGGCCGAAGAACTCGGGCACGGCGCGCAATGGCAAGCGGAAGAAATCGCGCGTTTCGATGCGTTCGCGCGAACCTGGATGCTGTCGTAGCGGCGCGTCGATCAGAACGCGTGCCGGATGCCGACCATCGCGACGAACTGCGACGGTCCCGACGAAGGCGACGCGTTCTGCGAATCGCCGACGACCGCCACGGCATTCGCAATCGCCACGCCGCCCGTTCCGCCCGACGCGATGAGCGACTGACCCCGCGCGTGCTGATACGCCTGCAGCGCATAGAACGTAGTGCGCGCCGACAGGCTGTACGTTTCCTCGAACGAAATCTGGTGATACTGCGCCGCATCGCCGATGCCGTTGGCCCTGCTCGCGCGCGTGTAGCTGTAGCCCGCCGCGACATTCACCGCGGGTGTGAACCGGTAAGTGGCGATGGCGCCGTAGCTGTTGAACACGGCTTCATCGGCGAAAAGCGAGCGCGAGCCCGGCGCATAGTGCACGTTGGAATAGTTGAGGCCGAGCATCAGATCGTTGTACGTGTAGCGCGCCGCCGCCGCGATCAGTTGCGCGCTTTGTGCGCTCGCGTAGCCGTTGTTCACCGGCGAGTTGATCGCGAAGCTCCCGAGCGCCGGGCTGGTCGCGATGTCTTTCAGCTTCACGTAGCCCGCCGCGATCGCGAAAGGCTTGTAGTCGTAGCGAAGCGCGGCACTGAAGTTGCTGCCGCTCGCGATGCTGCCCGGCACGCCGCCGAGCGCGTATTGCACGCTGAACGCGAGACCCGCGATCACCGGCGACGCATACGTGACCGCGTTGTTGAAGCGCAGGGTGGTGTCGAGGGCATCGACGTCGCCGGGATGCGCGCCGGTCGCGCCGGTCAGCACGCCCGTCGGTCCGAGCGCGCCGACCATGCTGAAGTAAGGCGTGTACTGGCGGCCGAGCGTCAGCGTGCCGTAACGCTCGTGGCTCAAGCCCGCATAGGCTTGACGATTGAACATCGCGTTTGCGCTGGCTTGCGCGCCCGTCAGCGAATTGAAGCCGCTTTCGAGCCGGAAGATCGCCTTCGTGCCGCCGCCGAGGTCTTCCGCGCCGAGAAGCCCGAACTTGCTCGCCTGCAGATTGCCCTGGCTCATGTAGACGTTGGACTGCCCGCGCTGGTTGCTGACATACGCGAACGCGTTATCGACGACGCCGTAGAGCGTGACGCTGCTTTGGGCCGTCGCCGTGCCGCTGAACAGGGCGACGGCGAGAGAAATGAACGTGAGGACGCCTGCGCGCGTCCGTGCGCGATTCAAGGACTTCATTGCTGATTACTTTCCCGTGAAGTGTTGAGGCTCAGTCTGCAAGACGCAGCGTGATATGACGCCAGCCGTCCGCGATGCGCTCGCCGGCCAGCTCGCCCGTCGCGCAGGTCGCGACGCGCGTATCCGATGCGGGCACGCTCACGCGGACTTCGTTCTGTACGCGTGGCATCGCGCCGTGGCGTTCTATCGCGATGCGCAGGCTTCGCGCATCGCTTTCGATGACGACGCGCCAGCGCCCGTGCACGCCGTCGCGCCACGCTTCGGATTCGCCGTCGTCTTCGATGCAATCGCCGCGCGCGACGCCGGCGCCCGCGCAAGGCAACGCGATGAACGCGCGTTCATCGGCGGGACGCGCGAAGTGCTGCTCCGCGATGTTCAGCGGAATCACATGGCCTTCGCGGATCAACATGACGGGGCGATCGTGCGGCGCGGGCAGCGTGACCGTTTGGCCGCCGTCGAAGACTTCGCCGCTCCAGTAGGACGACCAGCGCGCGCCCTTCGGCAGATGGATGCGTCGCTCGCTTTGCGCCGCCTCGACGACCGGCGCGACGAGCAGCGACGAGCCGAGCATCATGTCGTCGCCGTCTTCGAGGCAGAGCGGATCGTCGGGGAATTCGGCGAACATCGGACGGAGCACCGGTTCGTACGCGCGATGCGATCGCCACAGCAGTTGGTACAGGTACGGAATCAGCCGGTAACGCAGCTTGATGAGACCGGCGATGAGATGGGTAGTTTGCGGATACATCCAAGGCTCGTTGACGGTGCCGTCGTCGTTCCATGAGTGGATGGAAAAGCGCGGCAGAAAGATGCCGAACGCGACCCAGCGCGACAGCAGTTCAGGATCCGGCGCGGGCCCCGCGAAGCCGCCGATGTCATGTCCGCTGTTCGACACGCCCGACATCGCGAGACCGAGGCCCATCTTGAGATTGAAGCGCAGCGTGTCCCACGACGTGTAGTTGTCGCCCGACCACGTCTGCACATATCGATGCATGCCGACGCCGCCCGAGCGCGATACGAGAAACGGCCGCACGCCGGGCGCATGTTCGCGCTGCGCGTCGCGCGAGGCGCGCATCATCAGTTGCGTCTGCAGGACCTTGGCCTCGCGCGCCGGAAACGGCTCGCCGAAGCCGCGCGCGATTGCATCCGCGCTCCAGATTTCGAACTCGTTGTTGTCGTTCCACGTCGCGGCGATGCCGTGCGCGAGCAGGCTTTCCTTCACGCGCGCTTTCCACCAGTCGATGGTCCGCGGATTCGTGAAGTCGAGATACGCGCCGACTTCGTCCCAGAACTGCACCCACGCCGGTTCGCCGTCGCGCGTTTCGATCAGGAGACCGGCATCGGCGACGGAATCGAACAGCGGGTGATCCCGCAGCAGACACGGCTTGATGTTCGGACACAGCCGCACGCCTTCGCGCAGATAGCTCGTCACGAAACCGTCGATATCGGGAAACTTGTCGCGATTCCAGTTGAACACGTAGCGCTTGCCGCCAATCGACGTATAGCCCGACGAAAGATGGAACGAATCGCACAGGATGTCGTGCTCGCGGCATCGGTCGATGAATTCGGCCATGCGCTTTTGCGCGTCGGGGGCGTCGGTGTAGCTCATCGTCGAGCCGGAGTAGCCGAGGCCCCACTTCGGCATCCACGCGGGACGACCCGTCAGCCATGTAAAGCGGCGCACGGCGTGAAGCGGCGTGTCGGGCGACGCGATGAAGTAATAGTCGAGATCGCCGTGCTCCGCGATGAAGTGCCGATAGTGCCCGTGATAGTTGTCGAGCTCGCGGCCCATGTCGAAGCGGCAATCGGCGAGCGTGTCGTAGAAGAGACCGAAGCCCGTCGATGTCTCCGGCTGCCACGTCACGTAGAACGGAATGTGCTTGTAGAGCGGATCGGTCGTGCGGGCGTTGTAGCCCATCGCATCGACGTTGCGCATCTCGTAGCTTTGATTCGCGCGGTCGAGCGAACCCGCGCGTTCGCCGAGTCCCACGTACATTTCGCCCGGCTTGCGCGCGATGTAGTGATACACGCGCTCGTCCCACCAGCCGAAGTTGTACGCCTGCGTCTTGCGATCGTTCATGACGTGATGCCACTGGCGGTCGCGCACGATTTGCCACGAGCAGAAGCCGCCGTCGAGCGCAATCGTCAAGCGGATCATCGCTGTCTCGATGACGACGTGTTGGTCATCGTCCGACATCGTGAACGGTGCGCTCGCGAAGCCGCTCGTATCGTAGCGGTCGCGTCCTTCGAGCGGCACGTCGTCCTGTCCGGGCGCGATCGCCCAGGTGCGCGGCCCGCGCAGTTCGCCGTGCGGCAAGACCAGCACGCGGATGATGTCATCGGCGAGGACGAACAGTTCGATGCCCGCGCCATCGGCGGAACTCAGCGCGACGCGGTTGTCCGTTCGCTCCGAAATCGCGAAACGCGGACGATTCTTCAAGTTGGCCATGATGTGTCTCCCGTTCATTCGATCTCAGGCGGCCCGATGCGCCGCGCCGGGCGGATTCGCGTCGCTCGTCACGCCGCGCATCAGCACGACGAGCAGCGCCGCGCCGATCAGGTCGAACGCGCCGAGCGCGGCGAAGAGCGGCGTGAAGCCCACCGAATCCGCGAGCGCGCCGACGACGAGCGAAAAGCCCAGTCCGCCGATCCACGCCGCCATGCCCGCGAAGCCCGCGGCGGTGCCGACTTCGCCGGGCTCGAAGACATCGGCGGCGAGCGTGTTGACGAGCGCCGAGATCATCTGATGCGCGAAGCCGCCGACGCAGAACAGCGCGATGGCTTCATACGGCGACGCGACGAGCCCGATGCACGCGGGCCCGATCATCATGAACGCGCCGAGCACGACGCCCGCGATGCGCGACGCGATGAGCGGCACGCGGAAACGCTTCATCAGAAACGGCGAAAGATAGCCGCCGAACAGCCCGCCGAGATCGGCGGCGAGAAACGGCAGCCACGCGAACATGGCGATCTGCTTGAGGTCCATGTGACGCTCGGTCGCGAGATAGAGCGGAATCCAGAAGCTGAAGGTTTGCCACGCGGGTTCGGCGAAAAAGCGCGCCTGCGCGATGGCCCAGAAGCGGCGCGTGCCGAGCACTTCGCGGATGCGGCGTTGCTCGCCCGGGCGGTTCGTCACGGGCGTTTGCCCTTCGATGATCGCGTTCTTCTCCTGCTCGCCGATCTTCGGATGCTCGCGCGGCCCGCGATACAGCCAGTACCAGAACGCGGCCCAGACGAAGCCCATCGCGCCGGTCACGACGAACGCGCTTTGCCATCCGTAGCGCAGCGAAAGAAAGACGACGAGCGGCGGCGCGAACAGCGAGCCGAGCGACGTCCCGGCGTTGAAGTAGCCGACCGCGACCGACTTCTCGCGATTCGGAAACCATTCGGCGACGACCTTCATCCCCGCCGGAATCGCGACGGCTTCCGAGAGGCCCATGAGTCCGCGCAGCGCCGCGAGCGACACCCAGCCGCCGGCGAGCGCGTGCGCCATGCCGGTCGCGGACCAGAGGCACGCGAACAGCGCGAAGCCGAGCCGCAGCCCCATTACATCGATGATAAGTCCGCACACCGGCTGCATGATCGTATAGCCGACCTGAAACGCGGCGACGACATAGGAATACTGCTGCGTGCTCATGTTCATGAGCGTTTTCAGCTCGGCGGCCATGACGCCGAGCGCGTTGCGCGAAAGATAGTTGACGATCGTGCCCGCGCAGACGAGCGCGATGATCCACCAGCGCAAGCCGATGACTGTTTTCAAGATTGAGTCTCCGTTGTTCTCGACGGGCGATGAGCGGCGGCGCGCCGTGCCCTTTCTGTTCGGCTATCGCGATGATCGAATTCGAACGTTCGGCATCGAAAAGCCGGTTCAATCCTACTCTCGGCGACCGAAATTTATCTCAATTGCGACAAATAGTTTCGTTTCAGCGTTCGGATGTTCGTTTTCGATCATGTGGCGTCGAGCCAATGCGCAAGCCCCGGGCAAACGCCTACGCCCGATTTAACCGGCCATTACCCTTTGCGCGCGCGGCTTCCTAAACTTCACTAAAAAGGGGAGGCTCTCATGTCAAAGCTCATTCACACGATGATTCGCGTGCAGGACCTGCAACGCTCGCTCGATTTCTACGAGAAGGCTTTCGATCTCGGCGTCGCGCACCGGCTGGACTTTCCGGACTTCACGCTCGCCTATCTGCGCAACGACGAAACCAACGCCGAGCTCGAACTCACCTGGAACAAGGGACGCGCCGAGCCATACACACATGGCGACGGCTACGGCCACGTCGCGGTGAGCGTGCCGGATGCGAAGGCGGAGCGCGAGCGTCTGATCGGCCTCGGTCTCTCACCCAACGACGTGCGCGAATTCAAGAACGACGACGGCTCGCTCATCGCGCGTTACTTCTTCATTCAGGATCCGGACGGCTACAAGATCGAGGTTCTCGAACGGCATGGACATTACGAATAGTCAGATAGTCAGCGGCATCACGCGGGACCACACACATAAATAAGCTGTTGCAGTGCCCCACAAGGAGAGAGACATGCGAGACACGATCATCCCGATCGTCGCGCAGCGGCGCGCGCACGACGGTGAAGAGCATCACGACCACGACGACATCGCCGCGCCACCGAACATCGCACTGACGCGACGCGAATTTCTGCGCGGCACCGGCGTGCTGGTCGGCACCATCGCGGCGACCTCGATCTTCGCGAGCCTCGCGCCGAGCCGCGTCTGGGCGCTCGAAATGCAGGGGCTCGACACGCATCAGGGCGAAGTGCTGCTGCAAGTCACGCGACAGATCTATCCGCACGCAACACTCGATGACGCCGTCTACGCGCTCGTCGTCAAGGATCTCGACGCCAAGGCGAAAGCCGATCCCGCCGTGCGCCAGCAACTCGCCGACGGCGTCGCGCAGCTCGACGCCAAAGCCGGCTCCGACTGGACGAGGCGCGGCGCGAACGACAAGGCGCAGGACGTCGCCGCGCTCGCGGGCACGCCGTTCTTCAACACCGTACGCAGCACGGCCGTCGTGTCCCTGTACAGCAACGCGCTGGCGTATCAGCACTTCGGCTATGGCGCATCGAAGGGCGATGGCGGCTATCTCTATCAGGGTTTCAACAACCTGTCATGGCTGCCCGATCCGCCTCTCGCGAACAGCGGTCCGATTCCGAAAGACAGCTAACCCATTCGAGCGATCCGATGGAAAACGGAGACAGACATGTACACGGACAACAAGGTGCAGTTCAGGCACAACGACGATCACGTCGTGGTGATCATCGGATCGGGCGCGGGCGGCGGGACGCTCGCCAACGAACTCGCGCAGAAGGGCGTCGACGTGGTCGTGCTCGAAGCAGGCGCGATGCACACGCAAGGCGATTTCGCGACGGAAGAGTGGAGCGCGTTCAAGCAGCTTTCATGGCTCGACAATCGCACGACATCGGGCAACTGGCGCGTCGCGAAAGATTTCCCCAACCTGCCCGCGTGGATCTGCAAGACCGTGGGCGGCACGACGGTCCACTGGGCGGGCGCGAGCCTGCGCATTCAGCCGCACGAGTTCAAGGCCAAGACGACTTACGGCGACGTGCAGGGCGCCAATCTGCTCGACTGGCCGGTGACGCGCGCGGAGCTCGATCCCTACTACGACCGCGCCGAAAAGAAGATGGGCGTCACGCGCACGAACGGCAATCCGGGCCTGCCGGGCAACAACAACTTCAAAGTGATGTCGGCGGGCGCGGCGAAGCTCGGCTACAAGGAGTGCAACACCGGCCATATGGCGATCAACAGCACGGTCCGCGACGATCGCACGCACTGCTTTCAGCGCGGCTTCTGCTTTCAGGGCTGCCGCATGGGCGCGAAGTGGTCGACGCTCTATACCGAACTGCCGCGCGCGCAGGCGACGGGCCGCATGGAATTGCGCCCGCAATCGCATGTCGTGAAGATCGAGCACGATGCGCGCGGCAAGGCGACGGGCGTCGTCTATTACGACAAGGACGGCAAGCTGCAACGGCAGAGGGCGCGCGTCGTCGCGGTGGCGGGCAATGCGATCGAGACGCCGCGGCTCCTGCTCAACTCGCAGTCGAGCAAGTTCCCCGATGGCCTCGCGAACGGTTCCGGACAGGTTGGCCGCAACTACATGCGGCACACGACCG
>Ga0182736_1000779_pt1 | contig 40659 bp, 40 predicted proteins | sample eDN5th30CKraftBY_FD_128882 | JGI IMG/M metagenome (GOLD analysis project Ga0182736, IMG submission 128882) | Enriched backyard soil microbial communities from Emeryville, California, USA - eDNA 5th pass 30_C Kraft BY (version 2) (version 2) | ecosystem: Environmental > Terrestrial > Soil >... | reverse complement strand
GCGGCCAGTACGCCGATCGGCGGCCGCAGCCCAGACACGGCACGCGCGCAGCACGGTCGAGCGCCCTGCCACACGAAGTCGTCGACGCAGCAGCTCGACGTCCGGCACCGCTAGCGCGACCTCGACAGCGTGCAGCCAGTGCTCGGGCCGGCACGCGGGGATGCTCGCGTAGACGCCCTCTACCGGCTCGAGAACGAGCCCACGGCCGCGGGGATGTCTACTCCCGCGGGGTGCTGGTGGACGATCAGGGAAGCTCGACACGCGGGCATTCGTGTCAACATGCCTTGCATTCGCCAAGGCGAGCGCTACCATAGAGCCATCTCCTTACGGCAGTTCGGAGGTACAGCGAAGCCCCGGCCTTTCGGTCGGTTCTTCTTGGATCGCCTTCATCTGTTCCTGTCGCCAAACTTCGACAGATGAGGCTCAGAGCTTCGAGGCCCGCCCCTGGCGGGCCTCTCTCGTTAAGCGGAGTCGATAGGCAGCTCCCCGTCGTGCAGCTCCTGCTCGGGCCAGGTCATCGGAAGACCGCGGCCGGTCAGCGGCAGCTGCTCGATGATGTGCTCGAACATCACGGCCGACGAGACGCCGGCTCGATCTGCGATGTCGTCGAGCTTCTTCTTGGCCGCACGCTCGACGACGTAGCCGATCGGCACTGGGTCAACCAGTGATCCGCGGGGACGTCGACGGGGGGCCATGCCTGAGAGCGTATTCCTATGCCAATGGTTAACACCAGAGTGACACGCCGCTCCTGACAGCCCAATCTATGGCCGGCTACGCCCCGGTGTCCTCAAGGGAAGTTGCACGGCGCTCCGACCGCATCAAGGGCGCTGCGCGATTCCTCCGGAATCCGGCCAAGGCCGGCCCCTGACCCGCTCTCCACGCCGCACGAAGGCGGCAAGTACCAACCGATGCCGAGGCATCGGCTGGGAGCCGACAAGGCGGAGAGGATGACGAGCGATGAGCACACAGGTGACGGTCTACGGGGCTGAGGGCTGCTGGAAATGCGCAAACACGGCGAGAGCATTAGAGCTAGCCGACATCGCGTATCGGGTCGTTGATATTGACGCTTCTGGCATCCGAGACGAGCTGCGCAAGCTCGGCATCCGTGAACTGCCGTACGTCGACGTCGACGTCGACGGCCACGACAACTGGACAGGCCTACGCCTCGACAAGATCGTCGAGCTGCGACAACTGAACCTCACGGCTGCCGTCAAGCTCTGATGAGACCCCGGTGGTCGTTCGCAGACAGACTCTGGGCACCCCCATAGGGAGTGAGCCGTTGAGAATGAGTGCCGAAGCTGATTGGGCAGCATTAAAGGTACAGCTGTCAGGTTCCGATGAGCGCTACTCCGGTGATCTGTACGAGTTCGTTGACCTAGTGAGAACGCGGCAAACCGCCAATCGAACCGTGGTCAAGAAGATGGACTACAAGGACGACATGATCTTCCTGGACTCGGAGCACATCGACTACGGATCGCAGCTCATCGCTGACGTTGCTACTGGGTGGGTTGCACAACCAGAACTCCCTCGTGCCTCTTGGTATCTCCCAACTCTCAGAGCATGGCGAGACAAGTACTACACCGCCATGTCCGAGCACATTCGGGAGCTGCTCGAGCAGGGGGAATCTGGGCGAACCGATGCAGAGTCCGCCCAGTGAGACACCGCAAGCGCAACGCGCCGCACCCCACTTAGCGCCCTGTTGAGCCCGCATCAGCGTCAAGTCGCGTGACAGCGCTCGCCCATACCCACGTGTGATGGGGATGAGCGCTGTGGGACGATGTCCAGCGAAGCAGAACCGCGTCAGAAGTCCACGCGATCGCTTCGGCCTCGACGCGCTGCGCCTCCGTCCAGAGCACCTGGTGGGGAATCCAGGCCACGACAGGTATCGGCTGTCGTGCATCCTGACGAGGGCCAGAGATGCGCAGCTCAGCTTCTGAGAGCCCAACTGGCCGGAGCCGGCGATCCATCGCAGCTCCCACCTTGGCGATTTCGTGCTCAAGCAGCTCGGGGTAGCGCTTGTTCTGACCCATCCTGATATCGTAGTTCAAAGCTTCGATTTTATGCGGTCAGAGATTAACTGATAATAGATATTATGTCAGGTAGCATTTTGCTAGTGCACTAGCGCTCCGCTCAAAAAGAGCCTACCTTGATGGTCATGACACAACGTCTCCCGCTCCAGCAGCAGCTTCTCTCAGATCTCATGGCGATCACCGGGCTGCGCGAGCGGGTTGAACTCCTACTCGCGCACGTCACCCGGCTACAGGCCGAGACCATCAGCGCCGCCGCGGCCTACGGCGTAAAGCAGACGGAGCTCGCCGACGTGGCGCAGCTGAGTCGACAGCGGATCGGACAGATCGCCGTCGATGTCGACGCCACCACGCTCGACGTTGGATCCCTGAATAGTCAGATCCACCAGGTCGATGGGTGGCCGCAGGACGTTATGGGGGCCCTCACCGGGATCACATACCCACCGGAGCAAGAAGACCCGGTACGCGCCGAGGCTTCGTACCGGCAGATCGCCGTTGTGTACGGCGAAGAGGAAGCCCGCAAACGCGCAGCGGCACGCGCCAGGTTCATCGACTCGGTCGCTTCCGACCCGTCAGCAACCGAAGAACGAGCACATCGGCTCCGGCGCGCAGTCTACGGCCCGAGTATCAGCGATGAGCATCGCCTCGGCAGCTAAAGGCAGCCGGCCCCTCGTTCCAGTCCCCCACTGACCCCGATGGCTTCCACAGCAGGCAAGCCCATCTCCACCTCGGTGACGTGCACCTTCTGGCTTCGTTAGGGTGATGGTTGGTATCCGAACCCGGCGGCAACGAAGGACGAAAACAGATGGCAGCAGGGGATCCGGCAGCCGCGGACGAAGCGGTGGCGAACATCACGCACCTGACTACCAACGCGCTCGACATGGACATCGCCTCCATCGAAGACGATGGAGTCCGTCGGAGGATCGCAGCAGCCTTCAGTCGACTGCGCGACCAGGCTGAGTACGGCCTCGTGTTCGAAAAACACAAGCCCGAGTCAGTCGTCCTACACGGACAGCAGGTGCGCGAGGATCGATACGCGACGCTACGTGCCACGCCGGGCCCGCGGAACGCCTTCCGCGTCGTCGCGATCAACAACGGCACGGCAACGCTGCAGCCCGTCGACGGGCACTTCCGGCCTGCCGGAGCTCAGACGACCGAAGTGCTGGACGCATTGGTTCCGCTTGCTCGGTTCGGTGATCCAATCTTCCCCGGGCTTGAGCAGACCGGGGAAGTCCTCGGCGCGGTCGACGAGACAGGGAATCCGACCAAACCGTTCCATGCCGTCATCAACGGCGAGAACTTCCACGCACTAGAGACTCTGCTCTACGCGTACGAGGGGAAGGTCGATTGCATCTACATTGACCCGCCGTACAACTCGGGTGCGAAGGACTGGAAGTACAACAACGACTACGTCGACCGCGAAGACGTCTACCGCCATTCTCTCTGGCTGTCGTTCATGGAGAAGCGACTGAAGCTCGCGCAGCGACTACTGAACCCCGCCGCGTCCGTCCTCATCGTCACGATCGACGAACGGGAAGTTCTGCGACTCGGGCTCCTGCTGGAGCAGATCTTCAAGGGCCGCCGCATCCAGATGATTACATCGGTTATCAACACGAAGGGTAGCGCTCGAAAGGGCGGCTTCTCGCGCGTCGAGGAGCATCTCTTCTTCGTGTTCGTCGGTGCCGCTGTACCTCAGCCCTCGTCTGACAATATGTTGTCCGCGAAGACCGACGAAGATGACGAGGCGGCGGTCGAGCAAATCAACCGGGGCACGATATGGCTTTCGATGCTGCGACGTGGAAGTGACGCCCGACGAGTCGATCGCGAGAAGCAGTTCTTCCCGATCTTCGTCGATGAGGCGACAGAGACCATCCATTCTGTCGGTGAACCACTTCTCCCCGTGTCGGCGAAACGATCCACAGTAAAGCCGCCACGGGGCACCGTTGCAGTCTGGCCTCTTAGGAAGAACGGGAACGAGGGACGCTGGCAGATCGGCCGCGACCAGTTCATCAAGGCGCTGGAAGACGGAACAGCCCGACTCGGTCGGCGGGCTAAGTCCGGTCAGTGGGCGATTAACTACCTCAACGAGGGCGCGAAGAAGCGTATCGAGTCGGGCGAGATAGAGATCACAGGGAGGGACGGTAAGGGGGCGCTGATGCTGCAATGGGCCACTACCGGAACAGCAGCCCGAGCAGCCCGCAGCGTCTGGAATCGTTCATCGCACGATGCGAGCACGTACGGATCGACTCTGTTGTCGAAGCTCATGCCTGATCGGTCGTTCCCATTCCCGAAGTCGCTTTACGCGGTGGAGGACTCTCTCCGGTTCGCCGTGGGTGCCAACCCGGACGCACTGGTCGTCGACTTCTTCTCCGGCTCAGGCACAACTGCCCATGCAGTGATGCGGCTCAATCGTCAGGACGGCGGACGACGACGAACAGTGCTCGTGACCAATAACGAGGTCGCGGCCGACGAACAGGACGAACTGCGAGCCAAGGGGCTCTACCCCGGCGATCCCGAATGGGAGCGATTCGGGATCTGCGAACACATAACGAAACCCCGCATCGCTGCGGCCATCACAGGGCGAACGCCACAGGATGCAGTGATCGACGGCGCATACAAGTTCACCGACCCGTTCCCGATGGGGGACGGTTTCGAGGAGAACGCGCGGTTCTTCAATCTGACCTACCTGGATCCGGAGACCGTGGAGGCGAAGCAGTCGTTTGAGCAGATCGCGCACCTTCTGTGGCTGATCGCCGGCGCCGAAGGGTCCGTGATCGATGCCGAGCCTCGGAGCGGCTGGGCGTTGCCTGCGCAGGCGACGTACGGCGTCCTATTTCGCAACAAGGGCCGAGCGGGCTTTGCGGAAGCGATGGATGCTCGCATCGACGCGGGCGACCCACCTAGGCACGTGTTCATCGTCGCTGACTCGACGGATGAGTTCCATCGAAGCCTCGAAGAGGTGGGAGCTGACCCGGCTCGGACGACCAGGCTCTACCGGAGCTATCTGAAGAACTTCCGCACCAACGTGATTGACCTGAAGGACGAGCTGTGAAGATCCCCCTGAAGAGATTCCAGAAGAAGGCGGTCCGTCGTCTCCTCAGGCAGCTCGATGACGCGTACCGATTCTGGACCGAAGACGGCGACCACACCGCGGTGATCCTCGATGCCCCGACCGGTTCCGGCAAGACCCTGATGGCCACCGAGGTAATCGAGGGCCTCCTCGACGGTAGCACCGAGGCTCAGGAACGCCCGATGCTGCGCGTGCTCTGGCTTACGGACAGCCCTTCGCTGAACCGGCAGTCGGAAGAAAAGATGGACCGATACGGCGAGCATCTGGTTGATGGCAAGAACTTGGTCGTCGTCGACGACGCCTACGACAATGACGTGCTCGCTGCTGGCACCGTGACATTCGCGCACATCCAGCAACTGACTTCTTCGGCATCGTCGTGGTGGCCCAACGAAGCCAGGGGCAAGAGGAATGCGCTTTGGCACGCGATCGCGAAGACAGTCCGGGACTACGGCAGCGACTTCCTCCTGGTAATCGACGAGGCCCACAAGGGCATCGGTAAGGAGAAGTCAACCAGCGACAGGGACACCATCATCAAGACGTGTCTTGAGGGTGGCAAGAACCTCTACGACGGCGCTGTTCATCCGGCCGCTCCGGTTGCGCTGGTGATGACGGCGACACCGAAGAACTTCAAGGACGCGATGGTTGCAAGTTCGAGGCGCACGCCTGAGGAGAAGGTCGCGGTCACCGACGTGCAGGCCGAGGGTTTGCTGAAGCCACGGGTGCGCGTCGAGTTCGCCGAGGAGAACCAGAAGGCGCACCACACGCTCCTCGAGTCAGGCACGGAGGACTTGTACCGTTCCCAGCAGTGGTGGGCCGAGGCCGAAGCTTCCGGTTTCCAACACGTGCTGCCAGCGTTGGTCGTGCAGGTCGAGAACTCGATCTCGAAGGCCGAGCTCGGCGAGCGGATGAAGACGATTTCCGACAAGTGGGCTGAGCTCACCGGTGCTGGCATGCCCGAGCAGGCGTTCGCCCACGCGTTCGGCGAGGACGGCAACATCAAGGCCGGCGACATGACGCTGAAGAAGGTCGCAGCCGAGCAGATCGAGGCCGACACCTGGATCCGGGTGGTCTTCTTCAAGGAGGCGCTGACGACAGGCTGGGACTGCCCGCGTGCCGAGGTCATGGTGTCTCTGCGCCCGTCGACTGACTCCACGACGATCGCGCAGCTCGTCGGCCGAATGATCCGAACACCTGGCGCAACTGCAGCGCCGGATCCACGGCTAGAGAGCGTGATGCTCTACTTGCCGTATTACAACCAGGCCGAGGTCAAGAAGGTCGTCGACGAGATCGCTAAGGACACTGACGGCGCGTCGGTCATCGAGCTGGCGAGCGAGGTCACCGCACAAAACCCGGCCGTACCCGCGGAGGTCTTCAACAAGATCAACGGGCTTCCGAAGTACACCCGGCCGAAGCAGGATTACTCCGACGACGTCGAGCGGGCCTCGGATCTGGCTGAGCGCCTGGTCGATAAGGGCATCGTTGCAGTCTCGGATGACGAGGACACCCCAGAGGACGTGCTGCGCGGAGTGCTCGTGGCCGAAATGCGCCGCGTTGACGCAGCTAATAAGAAGCAGGTCGACAAACGGGTCGACGACCTGCTTGAGATCGACACCAAGCGCCGGGACTTCCAGTACGCCGGCGCAGGAGGAGATGAAGAAGGAGAGGCTGAGGTCGAGACCCGTACTGTCCACTTTCGCGATCTCGACGGATACTTCGACGACGCAAAGCGTCGGCTCCCGGGTGGCACCGGCTCCTGGTACTACGAGGCGCTGATCGCCGATGGAGTGCCGGGGAAGAGGGCAAAGATGCGTGTCGCCGCCGTTGCCGAGATCGCAGACGTGAAGAAGCTGCTGAACACCATCGCAATCAGCCAGATCGACGAGATGCAAAAGGACTACGAGGACAGAGTCGAGACGAAAGGCCTGTCCGAGCAGTTCAAGGCGATCTGGTACCCGCCGACAAAGCCAGTCGACGGCCAGCTCTTGCTCTCCAACCCGGGCCGCGTCGCCACCCAGAAGGCGAAGAAGAAGAGCCAGGAGATCGAGTACTTCGACTTCCCACTCCTCGAGAAGCACGTGTGGGCGTTCGAGAGAGATGGCAGGTGGCTCTATCCGGGGAGCGACAACTCCTGGGAGGAAGCGGCGCTGAAGCTCGAGCTTGAGGACCCGTCACGGGGCGTCGTTGGCTGGTACAGGAACCCGAACTCTGGGAAAGCGGCGCTCTCGGTGCCGTACTACAGGGGTAGCGGGGCTAAGCGGCAGCTTGCGCTGCTGCAGCCCGATTTCATCTTCGTGCGCGAGGTGAACGGCGAACTCGTCGTCGACATCGTCGATCCCCATCTCGATCACGGAGATTCGCGCGACAAGTGGCTTGGCCTCGCTTGGTACGCCGCCGAACACTCGAACATGATCCGGCGCGCCATCGCAGTGGTGCGTATCGGAGAGACGGACTGGGGCCTCGACGTCGCGAAGCCGTCAGTGCGTGAGGCTCTTGAGGATACTGACATTCCCCTCGAGGACATTTTCAAGGAGAAGGGCCACCGACGCATCCACGGGTGAACCGCTAGCGCGGCAATGCGGTGCCAACGCTCTCCATGAACGTCTGCGGGTTCACGTAGTCGCCGTTCATCTTCACTTCGTAGTGGAGGTGGCAGCCGTAGGAGTTGCCCTCGTTGCCGACTCTCCCGATCTGCTCGCCGGCCGTCACGGCTTGGTCTTTGGTGACGAGGATGTCGGAGGTCTTCATGTGAAAGTAGCCGGTGGTTACGCCGTCGGCGTGTTCGATCCAGATGTACCCGCCCCCGCCGCTGTTGTAGCCGGTGCTGGTGACGACGCCGGCCGATGCCGCCCAGATGGGGCCGGCGCAGGTGCCGTCTGCGAGGTCGGTGCCCATGTGGACGTGATCGCCTCGGCTGTCACCGAACACGCCGGTCACGGTGCCGCGTGCGGGAACGATCCACTCCCCCGAACCAGCGGCGCAGGTGCCGGTCAGCGCGTCGACGACGGCCGTGGCGTCCGTCTCGTATTTGGCGTAGTGATCCTTGTCGCTGTTGATCTGGACTCGCCAGATCGCGTGGGAGGGCTCCATGTCTTGCCAGCCGGCGACGGCATTGAGCCGGCCGAAGAACAGTGTGGCCGCCTTGGTGGGATCCAGGCGGTCTTCGACGCTCCCCCACCAGTCCTGCTGCTGGAACAGTCCGATACTGCTGGTTCGGGTGCCGTCCGGGTTCGTGTTCCCGCTCGTCTCCCAGTCGCCGTAGGTGATGTTCTTGAGGCTGCTCTCCCCCATCGCCGTCATGATGCCGATGATCTGCGCATCGCGTCCGAGCGAGAGCTGCTGTGCAGCGCCGATGATCGCGGCCGCGTTGGCGAGCTGGTCGCCTTGATACCCGTTGACGCCAGCCGTGGGGTACTTCGAGGGGTCTGCGAGGCACGTGGCGGCGTCGCTGCGCTGCACGGATGCGAGCAGGAAGGTCACGCCGAGCACGAGCGCGAGAATCCCGCCGAGCACGGTGAGGCCGAGCGACTTCATTTATTGCACCTGGCGGGCGTCGCCGCGCATCCCCTCGTCGGTGTCGGTCAGGGTGACCTCGATGTCGGAGCGGAGGTGCTGCACGTGCGTCTCGGGCACGGATCCGTACTTGAAGACGAAGTGGCCGGGGTTCAGCGTTTGCAGCACCTCGGCGGTGCTGGGGTCGAAGCCGAAGGTGCGCACGGCCCAGTCGGCGTCGTCTTTCCGATCCTGTCGGAAGACGTAGATCGACTGCGCTTCACTGATGACGGTCTGGCCGGGTGAGTCCTTGGGGATATCGGTTCCCTTGTGGAAAACGAACACGTTGTTCAGCCCGAGCCCGCGGGAGAGCTTCTGGTTCGACTTGAGGAGATGCGCGGCCGGCCCCTCGACCATGTCCCACCCTTCCTCGTTGATGCACGTCGTCTGCCAGCCCGGATCGGTGCGCAACCGGCCCAGCATCCACTGGTTGCCGATCGCCCGGATCACGTGTGACGACGGGCCTTCGGAGGGCAGCTGCGAGATATCGAACGATGTGAGTTTTCCGGTGAGGTCGACACCCTCGCTCGTCTCGCCGTCGAGCAGCCCGCCGTATTCGTCGAGCAGCCCTTCGAGGGTGAATCGGACACCGAGGCCGGCCTGGTGCAGCCGATCACGTGAGGCCGGCGACATGTCGTCCTCGGGGGCGTCGACGCGGCCCAGGCGCGGGAGAATGTCGGCCAGCGTGGCGCTGCGTCCGTCCTCGAACGATGCGAGTGTCTGCGAGAGCGCGGCGCGAGCTGCTTTCTCGTCCCAGACGTCGAGCTGCGCACCGTCGCGAGCGATGCGGACGATCGCGTGCAGCAGCCGGTAGGTGCCGGCGTCTCCGATCTGGCTCACGATAAGCGGGTCGAGCAGGTTCAGGCGTGACCCTGTGCCGTCTTGGGTGAACCGGATCGGTTCCCCCTGGCCCCACTCTCTGACCAGCTCGGCGTATTCGCCTTCGTTGCCGCGGGGCTTCTTGTCGAAGATGACCGCACGCCGGCCGGCCAGCACGAGTGGGCGCAGCACGAACACGGTCTTGACGAAGCTCGACTTACCGCCGCCCACTCCCCCGACGACGATCGTGTTGGGGGAGGAAATCAGGCGCGGTGTCGAGTTGTAGGCGGTCACAGGGTCGTGGGTGACCAGGTTGTGCGAGAGCACGTCGCGGCCGTTCGCAACGCCCGATGTGCCCGTGACGGGGCCGATCAGGGCGGTGTTCAGAACGGTGGCCTGGCGGGTCGTCGACGGCGCTCCGGGCAGCTTCGGGGCGTAGTACCCCTTGCGGGCCTTCCGCGCGTTGACGCGCCGCGACGGGCCCGGCAGCTCGTACGGGGAGATCTCACCGGCGACGTTGTCGACGGGCTGCGCTTCTTCGACGTCGGCCTGCGCGGCCTGTCGACGAGAGCGACGGCCGGATGCTGTGGTGTCGGTCACGAGATCGCGTCCTTCTCTCCCCTGCCGGCGAGGACGCGCATGGTGCGCGCCGCCCACGTGGGCTCGTCCGGCTTAATTCCGCGGCCAATAGGCCAGGTGAGTCCGCTCGCTGCGGACTGGTAACTGTCGAGCCATTCGAGCCGGTGAATGCCGGCGTCGGTGTCGCACAGTTCTTCCAGCTCGCGGCTGTCCATGACCAGCTGCTCTTTGCTGTCGGAGGTGATCGTGACGTACCCGATCCAGTTGGTGCCGTGGTGGCCTCCGCCTTCTGCGAGGTCGTTGCGACGTCGACGTGCGGCGTCGACGCGGACGCTTCCCTCGTCGAGCGGGATTCGACCGCCTGCCGTCTCGGCGTGCTCGGTGGCCAGATCGGCTACGAGGTCTTTCCGAGCCGCGTGACGTGCTTCGGAGGCCGGGATCAGCTCGATGTGGAAGGTCACCGTTCGGATCACGTCGAGCTTGCTCCCCACGAGTAGGGGCAGCAGCCATAGCGGGGTGCGTTGCGCGACAGAAAGGTGTTCGGCGCGGATCGCCGCGGTGCGATGCCACCACTCGACCTGTTCACCTGTCTCAGGGTCTGTGCCTTCGACGACGTGCGCGGAGAACTCTCCACCCCGGGCGCGCTCCCCCAAGTCGGTCGGTGCGAGATCGCGCACGAGGTCGAGGGGCCGGCTCGGGTTCTGCATGTGGCGGATCACGGCGGCGGTGCCGCGGGCGGTGAGGGCTTCTGCGGTGCCGAAGTAGGCATCGTGCAATCCGCGCTGCGCTGACTCGATCTCGGCGGCCATGAGTCGCCGCCAGCCGTCCCTGCCGTCTCCGAACTTGCGGGCCTTCTCAGCGAAGCGCGCGTTGAGGGGCCAGCTCATGACGACGTAGTGTCGCTGCACCATCGCTCCTGCGCTCGATGCGAGCAGCACTTCTTCGTAGGACTTCTTGGCCCAGTCGGGTGCGTCATCGTCGATGTTGTTCATGACCCACCATTCCTGCAGCGCCGTGTCGGCGGGCAGGATGCGGGTGACGGGCTGGACGAAGCGCAGCAGGGAGCCGGGGGCGGCGCGACCGGCGAGCAGAGATCCGAAGCCTTCGGCTTTGCGGAGAGTCGAGTCGGGCGATTCCATGCCGCGCAGTTGGCCACTCACGGCGAACGCGACCGACAGGTACGGGTCTTCACCTGCGGGGCCGTGCCAGGCGATCCCTGGGACTCCCCGTGCCGATTGCAGCCAGCCCATGCCGTCTGCACCGTCCGGGTTCGCCCGCATGGCGGCCAGCTCGCGCGCCCACTCGACCCGAGCTGCCCGCTCGGTCTTGTCCTTGGTCTTCGCCGTCTGCGACAGCGCGGTGGTGAGCATCGCGACGCGCTGCGGATCGTACGGCTGGTAGTCGCCACTGCGCGTCTTGACGGACTCGCGGTGCCGCAGCCGACGCGCGCGCCGCTCGAGGATCGATCCGTTGTGCGTTGCACTGGTAAGCAGCACGAGCACGCCAGCGGCGAGGACGCCGAGAACGATCGCGGGCCACCCGAAGGACGGCACGAACAGGAACGTGACGGCGATGATGAGGATGACTCCCCATCCGCGGCCTTTCGCCTTCTCGCCCCAAAAACCGCGGTGGCTACCCTCTCCCCCGAGGACGTACGAGCCGCGCTGACGCTCGGCCAGTTCTTGCTCGTTCATTCGGGGCGATCCTTTCCGAGCGTCGGCGGGGCTCCCACGGGGGTGTGCGCGGTGTCGTTGACCTTACGGCCGACGGTGGCTGCACCTTGCGCTGCGGCGGTGGTTGCAGCCACGGCGACGCCGCCTGCCTTGCTTGCCGTCGCAGCAGCGCCGCGGCCGGCTGTGGCCGTGCCGGCCTGTGCTGCACCGCGGCCGGCAGTTGCGCCGCCCTGGGAGACGCCCTTCGCGCCGATGCTGGCTGTCGCTCCGCGTGCGTCGGCGGGTGTCGCGTTCGCGCGGACGGGTTGCGTCGAACGGGGTGCCGCGGTCGAGGGGCCGCCGCCGTGTGTGGGTCTTGGTGCTACGTCCCCTACGCGCATCGAGGGTGTCGATGCGCCGGATGCGGCCTGGCCGGCGAGGTGCTTGGTCGCCCATGAGACAAGGACGAAGGGGGCGATCTCGGCCAGGAAGATTGCGATCATCGCCACGAGCAGCATGACGAGGTTCTTGAAGCCGTCGTCGCCCCATTGTCCGATCGAGTCGATGGTGAGTCGGAAGGCGAATCCGAGCATGAAGAACAGGGTGGGGTGGATGAGCAGGAGCCCGATCCAGATCTTGACTGCGGCCATGCCGCCGCTGCGGCGTTGCTGGTCGACGACGTAGACGACCGCGAGCGGGATGAGTACACCGGAGAAGTAAAGGATGACGAGCTGGAAGACGAACAGGGCGACGACGATCAGCAGGCCGACCGCCATTGCCCAGATGATCAGGAACCCGATGTATGCGCCGCCCGCGATCAGAGATGGGTCTTCGAGGGCCACCTTGCTGAACGTGTCGACCATGTCGACGACGGTTCCGCCGTATGTCCACTCGATGATGCTGCGGGAGAGAGCGCGGATCAGCTCGACGAGCATGAGTCCGATCGCGGGGCCGAAGCTGATGCCGATGAGGAAGCCGGGGAAGTACATCGCGATGGACTCGAACAGCTCTTCGCCGCTCATCTTGCCGCGAGCGGTGCGGACGAACTGTCCCACCAGCAGCAGGATTGCAACCAGGATCGACAGCGCGAACGACACGGCGTATGCGCTGAGGAAGCTCGGCAGCGTGAGGTCAGGCAGCGTTGACTCGGTGATCGCCGGGATCACTGTGCCTGCGAGGCTCATGACGGCCTCGCGGCCTGCCGCGTACATGTTGCCCCACGGGTCAGACCAGAAGTTGACGACACCCCCGATCACCTCGGGGAGGTTGATTACGTCGTCCCAGTCCATGACTCAGCACCCTCCAGGGAGCGCCGTCCCCGTCGTCGGCAACGAGTCCGTACCGGACGTGTCTAGATCCTCGACAACCACCCACCCGGCGTCTGTCCATTCAACGGCGACGGACGGTGTGAAGCGCAGCGTCGGATCAATTGCGTCATTGATAACGAGCGGCAGCATCACCGTGACTGCCACGCGGCTACTGTCCTCGTTGACGCTCTCAATCCGGTAGTACCCATTGATCGTCGTCGTGTGGAACTGCGCCACCTCAGCGTTCGCGAAGCTCGCAGCACTATCGGCCAGGTTCGGCATGGTCGACGCCTTACCGTCTATCTGCGCCAGTTCATCAGCCGGAACGGCCGGCTTCTGCGCAATCCATCTCGCGAACGTCGCGACGAACGACACCGCGCCCTCGGGGGTCTGCGGTGCCTCCTTCTGTGCGTCGAGAACGGTCTGCGGTGAGCGGGCATCGCCGGCAAGGCAACCATCGACGCCTTCCACTGCGGGGGGTGCCGTGGTGGAAGACGTCGACGGGGCTGTGGGGCGCGGGGTGGCTTCAGGGCTGCCGCCGCGCGTGGTGAAGAACACGAGCCCGACGACAGCCACGATGACGAATACCGCGATGCCCAGGACGTACCAGGGCCAGCGGCGGCGGGCGGCGGGCTGCGTGGTCATGAGGCGATCGCGATAACTGCACCGACGATGACGCCTAGGGCAACCAGGCCACCGAGAGCTACGGCCGAGCGGATGATCTGCTTCTTTGCTTCCGCGACACCTTGCGGGTTCGTCTCGCCGCTCGATCCGAGCTTGAACAGGCCCATGATGAGGAAGACGATCGCCGCGATGATCGCGAGCCCCCAGAGGCCGGCGAATAGCTTCTGCCAGATGTTGGTGAACTCGGCACCAAAGATGGTGAAGTCCGGGATGATCCCGTCGATCGGGTTGTCCATGATCAGTCTGCCTTTCGGAGTGCTGCGTTCAGTTGGGAGACGATCGACGCGGTGAGGTGCGTGATCGCCGTTGTCGTGGCGGGCTTGAGCTGCCCGAAGCTCAGCGTGGTGCGCTGCGCGATGTGCGGATCGAACGGCACGTGCACGACGCTGCCGACGCCGGCCGTCTCGACGAGCTGGTCAGCGTAGCTGCGCACCTCGGGATCCTCGGTGCGCCCGTCGTGCATGCGAACGATGATCGCCGTCCGCGCGAGGTCGGCCGCGTGGCCGCCGATCTTGTGGAGGTGTCGGAGTAGCTGCATGGCCCCGTTGAGCTCGGGCAGTGCGTCGAGCACGGGGATCACGAGTACGTCGGTGACGTCGAGCGCGCCGTGGAAGGCGTCACTGGACGGTTGGTTGCCGGAGTCCATGACTCGTACCGGGTAGTAGGTGTCCGTGAGCGCAGCCATACGGCGCACGTCGTCGCCGGTGAGTGCTTCACGATCCCCTGCGGTACCGATGACTGCGGCGTAGGACGTCTGCTGTGCGATGTACCCAGCGAGCTGGCCGGCCCCTCGGATCTCGTCGAGGTCGCGGAGCAGTTCAGCGACGCCGGCAGCGGCCGGCCCCTCGGCCCGCACGGCCAGCGCCCCGGGGTCGTCCGCGACCTCGAGCACGATTGTCCCTCCCCCGCGGATGTTCGCGAGGACGCCGGCCGTGAGCAGGGACAGCGGGGTTTTACCGACGCCGCCCTTGGGGTTGGCGACCAGGATTCCGACGCTGCGCGACCACGTGGACAGCCGGATGAGCGATCGCGCGCGCCCGAATTCGGCGGCTGCGATTTCAGCTGCGTTGGGCTGGGGCTTGAAGCCCAGCCCTCGGAGAAGCTTGTTCCATCCGAGGGACGGCACATCAGCCGGCCGCTCTCTGTTCCGCGGCCGCAGATCACCCGGCCCGGCAGGGGAAGCGGGGACGTCGACACTCTCTCCCCCTGTGGGGGAACTGTTGACCTCGGTGGCCACTCCCCCGCTGCTGAGCCGTGCAAGCAGCTGTTCTGACGATGGGACTTGCGCGTTATTCGCTTTGTCCTCCATTTGGGGGACAAACTCGGCGCTCTGAGAATGATGGGATGCCGTGGATTCGGCTCCATCCTCTCCGACCGCTTCGCTGTATCCCTGGACTCGACCAGCTCCGCGGAATACCGCGGTCTGATTGGCATTCTCAGCCATGCACACCCCCCTGCGTTTGGAACATGATAACCCGAACCTGTGACAGTCGAGTTCGACGGCCTAGCCGATCGTCACATGCTCAGACTAACGAATTATTCGTAAGCTGGATAGGTGATACTTCGTAACGCACCGCGAAACGGGTGGCCTGGCAGAATGGAGCGCATGCCCAGACGCCCTGTGATTCCCGGCCTCACTGGGGAGCCTGCGTCCGCGCATCGCGCGATCCAGAACGAGTCTCGTTTGACCTGTCTCCGGTTCCTGCTGAGCGAGGGGCCGGTAACGCGCGCGGGTATATCGGCGGGCACGGGCTTGTCGGTGAGCACGACGATCGACGCGCTCCGCGAGCTGGAAAGACTCGGGTACGTCGTAGGCAGCCTGGACGAGGCTGCCCGATCGGGACGTCACCCTGTTTACGTTGCGCAGCGGGAAAAGGTGACGACGGACCTGCTGTCGTTTGTCAGTTGGGTGTTGCGCTAACTGTACTTCCCCGTGAGGTTGTGAACGCGCGAGGAGGGGACGTGGCCGTCGATGCCGATACTCTGCCTGATGGCCTGCGAGGCCCAGGGTCGGGCCGATCGCGTGCGTGGCGTTGTACATCGGCGGCATCCCGTCCCAGTAGGACGGCCATCCCGTCATGTCCTGGTGATGCGAGGCGCGGAGGAACTGCAGCTTGCCCAGGCGTCCCGAACGATAAGGCTCCTGCACGAAGAGGAACTCCCGCGCGTAGAGCGTCGTCTCCATCAGGACTTCTTCGCTGCACCGGCGACCATGCATCATGGCATCCGGATCGCGAGTGCGGAGTCGTCGCTTTCCTGAATGACCCTACGAGCCCAGCTCGTACGATCGGGCCAGCTCGGCCCCCGCGGCGCGAAGCCAACGCTGCGGCTCGGACATCGCTGCCGCCGCCGACCCCGCCACAGTCGAAAGCGACACGGCACCCTCGAACTGCGTGACCGGCGCTTGGATGGAGCCGGCTACCAACGCAAGCGGAACCTCGCGTTCGGCGCACTCCGAGATGAAATAGGACAGCACCTTGCCGTCGAGCGACTGCCGGTCGAAGCGGCCCTCGCCCGAGACGACGAGGTCCGCCTCTGCAAGCTTCGCCCCCAGCTCCAGAGCTCCCGCAACAGCCGAGGAGCCGATCTCGATCCGGGCCCCCCACGCCAGCAGCCCGAATCCGGTGCCGCCCGCGGCACCGGAACCGGCCGCCGTCGCATCCGCCGGCATCCGTGAAGCGAGCAACGACATGGCATGCTCGAGAAGATCGATGTCATCGACCCCCGCCCCCTTCTGGGGACCGAACACGAAAGCGGCGCCAGTGCTGCCGCACAACGGGTTGGTGACATCCGTCAATGCGATGCACCCGCCCGCGGGAAGAGGCGCGAGCTCCGTCAGGTCGACCGCGTCAAGCTGTGTCAGTGCGCCACCCCCGTCACCAATCTCGTCTCCGTCGGCGTTCAGAAATCGTGCGCCGAGCTCGCGGAGCATCCCGGTGCCTCCGTCAGTGGAGCAGCTTCCCCCTAACGCCAGGTAGAGGCGGTGCACGCCGAAGTCGAGGGCCGCGGAAATCGCCTGACCGAATCCACGCGTGTGGGCACCCAAGGGATCCAGGTGCTGGACCAGCGTGATGCCGCTGGTGTTGGCCAGCTCCACGAGTCCGGCTCCGTCGGGAAGCAACAACCATTCCGCATGAACGGGGCGGCCGTCGGGCCCCGACACGGCGACAGGCATCCGCTTCGACCCAACGAACGCCGACTCGAACGCGTCGAGTGTCCCCTCCCCCCCGTCGGCCATCGGCACGGTCACCACGTCATCGGCGGGGCGCGTCGACAGCCAGCCCTCTTTCAACGCCGCGGCCACCTCCGTCGCCGACGCTGATCCTTTGAACGAGTCGGGAGCAATCAGAACGCGTGCCATACGGAACAGTCTTCCAGACCTCGCACTGCCCGCATCCACGCCGGTTCCCGGTGCGTCGAGGCCCGTTGCGATCGTAATGATCGTTGTATATGATCATTTCGATCGACAGGAGAACCATGAGCGAGATCACTCCCGCGCAACGCCGACGTCAGATACTGGACCTGCTCGCCACGAGCGAGGGTCCAGTCAGCGTCGAGACGCTCGCGGTGCAGCTGGCGGTGTCGCCGGTCACCGTGCGTCGCGACCTAGACGCGCTGGAGCGGTCAGGGTCGATCATCCGCACGCACGGCGGAGCCCTGATCAACGCCCTCCACCCGGAGCGGCCGGTCGGCGAGCGACAGGGGACCAACGCACTCGCCAAGGCGCAGATCGCGACGGCTGCGGCCGATCTCGTCATGCCCGGGCAGACCGTCTTCCTCGACGCCGGCACGACGACGTCGCGCATCGCCGCCGAGCTCGCCGGGATCCCGGGACTCACGCTCGTGACCTCGGGTGCGAACGTGCTGGCCGTGCTGGCGGAGGCGGACTCCGATGCAACCGTCATCTCGACCGGCGGCACACTCCGGCGTGTCAACCAGGCGCTGCTCGGACCGTTCAGCGACCGGGTGGTCGAATCCGTCTACGCCGACCTCGCGTTCATCGGAACGGATTGCGTGGACGTGCACCGCGGCCTCTCCTCGCGGACCCCCGAGCAGAACGCACTCAAGGAGCTCATGATGCGGCAATCGCGCCGGACCGTGGTCGTCGCCGACTCGTCTAAGATCGGCGCGTCCTGGGCGACGCACTGGTTCATCCCTCCGGGACCGGTCGAACTGCTCACCGACTCGGGCGCCGACCCGGCCGTGCTCCGCGACTTCGCGGCGTCGGACGGCTGGCAGGTCCTCTGCCCAGATGACCCGCTCCCCGCGGGCCCAGTCGAAGACCACCAACGAGACGAAGGACACGCGTGACCCCCCCGATCCCCACCACCATGAAGCGGGCCGTGCTCAACGGCCCATGCGACCTTCGAATCGAGACCGTGCCGGTCCCTTCCCTCGAGGTCGGCGACGTGCTCCTGCGCGTCGAATCGGCCCTGATCTGCGGCACGGATCTGCGGATCGTCGACGGCACGAAGACCAAGAACGTCGTGTATCCATCTGTCCTCGGTCACGAGTTCGCCGGCGAGATCGTCGCCGCTGAAGGGGCTCTCCCTGACCGGCTGCGCCTCGGGGACCGCGTCGCCGTCTACCCGCTCGTGCAGTGCGGCCGGTGTGCGAGCTGCGAACGCGGCCGAGGCAACATCTGCCGCAACCGGAAGGCGTTCGGCTACCAGATCGATGGGGCGTTCGCCGAGTACGTCCGGGTGCCGGCCGAAGCCGTGAGGGCGGGCAACATGGTCGCCGTGGGCGACACCCCCGCCGACATCGCCGCCGTCATCGAACCGCTCGCCTGCGCCCACAACGGCCAGCGACTCATCGACGCCCGCTCCGCTCGGTCCATGCTCGTGGTGGGCGCCGGCCCGCTCGGACAGCTGCACGTGCGTCTCGCTCGGGCGCTCGGCGTGGAGACCGTCGTCGCCGTGGACCCCGCCCCGCATCGGCGGGAGGTCGCACTCACCTCAGGCGCAACGGCGGCTCTCGCCCCCGACGAAGTGACGACCACCACCGTGGACCAGCTCACCGGCGGCGTCGGGTTCGACACGATGGTCGTCGCCGTCGGACGTGCGGACGCTATGGAACCGTATCTGCAGATGCTCGCCCCCGGAGGACGCGTGAACGTGTTCGCCGGATTCCCGACCGGCACCGACGAGGTGCGCATCCCCGCGAACGCGGTGCACTACAACGAGACGCTGATCGTCGGCAGCTCGTCGTGCACCCTCGACGATTTCCGGGAGGTCGCCGAACTCGTCCGCTCCGGCGCCATCGCCGCCGACGGCCTCGTGACCGCGCATCTCCCGATCGACCAGCTCGACGACGCCCTCGATCGGGCGCGTCAGGGCATCGACCTTCGTATCAGCATCGACGCCGCGGCCGACGCGGGTGTTCCCGACCCGACCTAGGAGACTAGACATGACCAGCACACTCCCCTTCACTCCGTCGTTCGGCGCCACCAGCGCCCTCGGACGATCAATCCGGCTCCGCCGACTGTTCGGCGAGGACGGCCGAGCCGTCGTTGTGGCACTCGACCAGGCGGTTCCCCGCGGCGTCGCGCCGCGGCTCGCCGCGATCTCGGAGACCTGGGCTCAGATCAGCGCGGGCGAGCCCGACGCCGTGACCGTGACGAAGGGAATCGCCCCGGTGCTGTTCGACGCCGGTCGACCCAGCCCCTGGATCCTCAAGGCCAGCAGCTTCTCGGTCGACTTCCATCTGCACCACGACGCGACCATCGCTTCGGTTGACGAGGCCGTTCGTCTCGGCGCCGACGCCGTCGCGGTCGGGATCAGCGCAGGGTCCTCTCAGCAGGCCCAGATGCTCGAGATGCTGGCCCGCGTTACGGAGCGCGCTGCTGAGCTCGGCCTCCCGACGGTGTGCCACGCCTACCCGAGCGGGGAGCTCTGGGGCGACCGAAAGGGCTCGGCCGAGTCCGTCCTGTACGCGGCCCGGGCGGCCTCGGAGCTCGGTGTCGACATCATTAAGACCTGGTACACCGGCTCCGTCGAGAGCTTCCGCCAGGTGGTGGACGGCACCCCCGGTCTCGTCATGGTCGCCGGCGGCGCGAAGCTCGACAGCGATCTGGAGGTACTGCAGTTCGCTGAGTCGGTCGTCGACGCCGGCGCCGCGGGACTGACGATCGGCCGCAACGTCTGGGGCGCCGACGACCCGACCGGCATGGTCCGGGCGCTGCGGGCCATCGTGCACGACGGCCGGTCGGCGACCGAGGCCGCACAGGCCCACCTCGCGGCGCAGCCGGCCTGAGCATGTCCACCGGTCTGTACCTCGGTCTCGACGTCGGGACGAGCGCGTCGAAGGCGGTTCTCGTCGACGTCGACGGTGGTGTCGTGGCGCGCGGCCGCGCGACGCATTCGGCCGCATCGCGCACCGGTCGAGCGGATGCCGAGGGTTGGTGGGCTAGCGCGGTCGAGGCGATCGGACAGCTCGGTGGCGCGCGCTCGGAGACGGTCGCGATCGGGCTGTCCGTGCACTCGCCCGTCCTCATCCCGCTCGATGAGGACGGCGAGCCGCTCGACGACGGCTACCGGTTCGATGCACCGGGCCTGGCGGGGGTGGTGTCCGCGGCCGCCACTGCGATCCCCACGGAGGTGCACTCCCGCATCGGCAACGCATACTCACCCGCCACCGCCATCGCGGGCGCGTACCGGCTGATGCAGCGCACGGACGTCGCGCGCGCGTCCCGAGTCCGTTGGCTGGGTTCGGTGGGTTCGTTGCTCGGCCAACGGCTCACCGGCGAGGTCGCCATCGATCCGAGCCAGGCCTCTTACTTCGGATGCTTCGACGTGATCGGCGGCGCGCAGTGGATCCCGGCCGCGGCCGAGGCGCTCGGCGTCGCGGACGACCTCCTTCCCCCGGTGCGCCCCGCGGGTGAGCCACTCGGGCCCCTGCTGCTCGCCGCGGCCGCGGCGCTGGGGCTGCCGTCGGGCATCCCGGTCACCGTCGCAGGCGGCGACACCCCGAGCGCCGCCGTCGCGGTCGGACTCGACGCCCGCTCCGACACGCTGCTCTCGCTCGGAACCACACACGTCCTGACGCGTTGGCGAGACCGGCCGGACACGCGGAACCGGCGTCTGCTCCAGCGGCCCCATCTCAGTGGCGGAGCGTGGCTCGTACACGGGGCGACGAACGGCGGTCTCGCACTGGCCGAGGGTGCGGCGCAATGCACCGGATCGGACAGCGCGACCGGCGCGGCCGTGGCCGGGACCATCGGTTCCGCGGCATCACTCTCCATCGAAGAGATCCCTGCAGCACCGTTCTTCCTCCCGCACGTCATCGCCGAGCGCGGACCACTGTGGCTGTCAGAACCGGCGGCGGGCTTCTTTGGTGATACGGCCGGCCGGGCCTCCGACCCTCGGCTTGCCGCGTGGGCTGTAGTCGAAGGTGTGCTACTCGCCGACCGGTTGGTCCTCGAGCACATGACCGGGGACCAAGGTGCGCCGCTCACCGTCGCGGCCGACCTCTCATCGGGCGGCGAGTTCGCACAGCTCGCCGCCGACGCCCTGAACCGAGAGCTGCGTGTGGTCGAGGAGCCACACCTCTCGGCGCTGGGCGCTGCGCGACTAACGGCTGAGGTCGGCGGGGTGACGATGCCTCCGGTCTCGGCGAGCGTCGCCTTCGTTCCACGCCCCGAGCGGGCGGCACTCGTCGACTCACGATGGCAGGAGTGGCGGCAGGTCCGGAGCGCGCATCTCGGCCTCTGAGCGCGGCGGTTCGGGGTCGCCCCGCCGGCGGGCGGCGCCGACCGGCGTCAGGCGACCGGCGTGATCGGACGCCCGCCGGCGAGCACCGCCTCGACGTTCCGCACGGCGAGCAGCCCCATCGCGTCCCGCGTCGCCGCTCCCGCGCTGCCGATGTGCGGAAGCAGCACGACCCGCTCCGAGGCGCGCAGCCGTTCGTTCACCCTGGGCTCATGCTCGTGGACGTCGAGGCCGGCGCCGGCGAGCTGCCCGGAGTCCAGCGCGTCGGCGAGCGCCTCCTCGTCGACGAGCGGTCCGCGACCGGTGTTGATCAGGTAGCTGCCCCGTCGCATCGACCGGAGCCGCTCGGCATCCACCATCCCACGCGTCCCGGGCGTGAGCGGACAGTGCAGCGAGACCACGTCGGCGGTGCTGAAGAGCTCGTCGAGCTCGACCCGGGTCACGCCCAACGCCGCGGCTTCCTCACTGGACGCGCGGCTGCCGGTCGCGACGATGCGCGCGCCGAACGCGTGCGCCCGGCGGGCGACGGCCATCCCGATCCGGCCGAGGCCGACGATTCCGAGCGTCGCGCCCGCGCTCAGCTGCAGGCCGATCCAGTCGTTCGGGCCCCAGATCCAGGGGTCGCCACCACGGATGAACCGGTCCGACTCCACGATCCGCCGGGTGGTCGCGAGGATGAGCGCGAAGGCGAGATCGGCCGTCGCCTCATCCAGCACGTCGGGCGTGTTGGTGACCACCACCCCTCGCGCTGCCGCGGCCTCGAGATCGACGTTGTCGACGCCGGCCGCGACGTTCGCGACGATCCGCAACGAGGGCCCGGCCGCGGCAAGGACCTCGCCGTCGATGCGCTCCGTGAGCACGGAGACGATCGCGGCAGCTCCGGGCACCGCCTCGACGAGCGCCTCGCGCGTCGGCGGGCCATCGCCCAGCACGACCGCGTCGACTCCCAGCTGCTCGACCGCCGCCATCGCCGCCGGGGTCAGCGTGCGGGTGACGACGAGACGGCGGCCCGTCATCGAGGGGCCGGCACGTCGACGTGGACGAGCTCGACCATCGGGGCGATCCACGATCGATCCCACCGGCCGGCCGCGATGTCGGCCCGCTGGCCCTCCTCCTTGGCGACCACGGCCTCGGCGAGCTCGAGCACCTCGTGCACGCGCTCCGCGGGCACCACCACGACGCCGTCCGCGTCGCCGACGACGAGATCCCCGTCGGCGACCGGCACGCCGCCGATGGTCGCGGCACCGTGGACCGCGCCCGGGCCGCTCTTGTACGGGCCCATGTGCGAGATGCCCCTCGCGAACACGGGGATACCGCCGGACGAGATCGGGTCGTGGTCGCGCACCGCGCCGTCGACGACGATGCCCTCGAAGCCGAGCGTCTCGGCGTACGTCGTCATCAGCTCGCCGAGGATCGCGTTCGTCAGCTCCCCGCGGGCGTCGACGACGAGCACGTCTCCCGGCCGCCCCTCGTCGAGCGCGACGTGCACCGCCAGGTTGTCGCCGGGCCGGGTTCGCACCGTCCTCGCCGTCCCCGCCATCGACCGCCCGCCTCGCGAGGAGAGGGACGCCCCGACCGGACGCAGACCCGTGACCCCGGTCGTCCGCTCGGAGCTGTCGGAGATGGCCGGCGTCGGGAGCTGCGCGTAACGCTCGAGGATGGCCGGGTCGATGGCCGGAGCCGGCGAGTGCATGCGGATGATGTTCATGTCGTCTCCTTGACGAGTGCGCGCTGGGCAGCGCCGGGGAATGGCGAGGGGGCGAGCGCTTCGAGGGCCGCTGCGACCGCGTCCGGGACGGGGATCCCGTCGCGCTGCCGGACGGCGGCAGTCCGCTGCTCGAGCTCGCCGGGCATCAGGACCTCGCCGTCGACGGCGGCGGTGGCCTTGATCGCGGCGATGAGCCCGTCCATTCGTGCGCCGAACGCTTCGGGGGTCTGGAAGGCCGTGAGGTCGGTCAGGGTCAGGAACGCCCCGACGTCCTGCGGACGCTCGAGCTCGTCGTACAGGTCGCCGACCGCGGGCCCGGAACTGGCGCCCGAGAGCACCGCGGCCATGATCTCGACCATCATGGCGATCCCGTAGCCCTTGGGTCCGCCGAACGGCAGCACGCTCCCGCGCAACGCGTCCTCCGCGTTCGTGGTCGGCCTGCCGGCCTCGTCCACGGCCCAGCCTTCGGGGATGTCCTGGCCCAGCTGGGCCGCGAGGATGATCTTCCCCCGCGCGACGACGCTGGTCGCCATGTCGAGCACGATCGGCTCGCCGGATCCGCCCGGTACCGCGAACGTGTACGGGTTGGTCCCGAGGAACCGTTCGCGTCCGCCCCACGCGACCATCGTCGCCGGCGCATTGCCGTACAGGAACACGGCCGCGTCGTGTGCGGCGGCCCGCCGGGCGAAGTACGCGCCGGAGCCGTAGTGGTTCGAGTTCCGCACCGCGACGCTCACGGTGCCGTGCTCGGGGAGCCGTTCGAGGGCGAGCTCCACGGCCCGCTGGGTGACGACCTGCCCCATGCCGTTGTCACCGTCGACCAGCACGGCCCCGCCGCGCTCCGAGACGACTCGGATGTCGGGGCGGGTGTTCGTGAGCCCGCGAGCGATGCGCTCGACATAGATCGGGATGCGGCTGACCCCGTGCGAGTCGATCCCGCGCAGGTTCGCCTCGACGAGCGATTCGGCGACGAGTGCGGCGTCACCGGAGGGCAGTCCCGCATCGCTGAGGATCGTGGTGGCGTACGCCTGCAGCTCCGCCGGCTGGACCTGGCGGGTGCCGTTCGTCGCGCTCACAGGCACCGCCGCATGATCTCGACCAGGTCCTCGGCGCGCGCGGGCCGAGGGTTGACGACCACGTTGCCGGACTTCATGCTCTCCTCGGCGAGCTCCTCGAGGTCGGACTCGGTCACGCCATAGGCGGACAGCTTCGCGGGCGCACCGATGTCGCTGAGCAGCACGCTGACCGCTTCCACCCCGGCGTCCGCCGCCGCCCGGAGACTCAGGTCACGCGTGTCGACCCCGAAGATGCGGGCGATCTCGGCGAACTTCGGCTGTGCGGCCACGACGTTGTAGCGCATGACCTCGGGCAGGAGGATGGCGATGACGTCGCCGTGCGGGATCTTGGCGAGCGCCCCGAGCGGCATCGCCATCGCATGGGCCAGACCCAGCCGGGTCGGCGCGAAGGCGCACGCCGCCATCGTCGCGGCGATCATCATGTTCGAGCGGGCCTCGAGGTCCTTCCCGTTGAACACCGCGGTGCGGAAGGACCCGGCGATGAGCTCCATCGCCTTCTCGGAGAGCGCCTCCGAGATCGGCTGGGTGGCCGTGTTGACGTAGGACTCCAGTGCGTGGGCGAGGGCGTCCGCGCCGGTGCCGACGGTCTGCCGTGCCGGCAGCGTCACGGTGAGCACGGGGTCGCAGAGGGCGACGGTGGCGGTCATGTTGCGCCCGCCGACCCCGTACTTGTCGTGCCGCTCCTTCTCGGAGATGACGGCCCAGATGGCGCACTCGCTGCCGGTCCCGGCCGTCGTCGGCAGCGCGATCACGGGGATGCCCGGCTCGCTCGGCATGTTCAGCCCGACGAAGTCGCGGATGTGGCCCGGGTTGCGCGCCATGAGCGCCGCCGACTTCGCGGTGTCGAGCGCGCTTCCGCCGCCGACGCCCACGATCACGTCGGTCCCGGAGCTGCGGGCCAGCTCGGCCGCCGCCATCACGCCCTTCGCGTCCGGCTCCGGCTCGACGTCGGTGAAGACGGCGGGCTCGAACCCGTTCTCCCGGAGCAGCGCCACCACTCGGTCGACCACGCCGGCCGCGACGAGCCCGGGATCGGAGACGAGCAGCACCGACGACCCCTCCAGTGCGCGGATCTCGTCGGGGAGTTCCGCGAGGGCGTCGACGCCGAAGGAGATGCGGGTCGGAAGCTCGAACGTGAAACGTCGATGGGAATTCATGTGACTCCTAGGATCGTGCGTGGTCGAAGGCTCGACGCCGCTCAGGGGTGCAGGTCGTAGATGACCTTGAGATTGGTGAAGAACTCGGTGGACGTGGCCCCGATGCCGTACGCTCCCTGGCCCGACTGCTCGACTCCCCCGAACGGGATGTGCCCCTCGCTCGTCGTGCCGTGGTTGATGTGGACCATCCCGGTGCGCGACGCGAGTGCCGCCCGCCGAGCGTCGGTGGCGTCGTCCGCGAACACGGAGGCCGTCAGCCCATAGGGCGTCTCGTTCGCCACCGAGATCGCCTCGTCGAGATCGGCGACCGGGATCACCGCGAGCACGGGGGCGAACACCTCCTCGATGGCGAGCGCGCTGCCCGAGGCCACATCGGTCAGGATCGTCGGCGGGATGAAGTAGCCCTCGCCCGGGTTCGCCGCCCCGCCGATCAGCACCTGCGCTCCGGCCGCCGTGGCGTCGCCGATGTAGGCCTGTGCACGCTCGAACGCGGCGCGGTCGACCACGGGTCCCATCGTCGTCCCCTCGTCGAGTCCGTGCCCGACGACGAGTCGGGACGCGTGGCGGACCAGCGCCTCCTCGAGCTCGCTCCGGACCTCGGGCACCACGATGACCCGACTGATCGACGTGCACCGCTGTCCGGATGCCGTGAAGGCCGAGGTGACGATCTCCTTCGCGACCCGGTCCACGTCGCGCACCTCGGCGACGATCGCGGCGTTCTTGCCGCCCATCTCGAGCTGGGTCCGCGCGTTCCGGCTCGCCGCGCCCGTCGCGATGGACAGTCCGACCTCGGTCGACCCGGTGAACGTGATCCCGGCCACGCCGGGAGCGTCGACCAGGAGCGATCCGACCTCGCGCCCGGAACCGAGGATGAGGTTGAACGCCCCCGCCGGCAGGCCGAGCTCGGCCAGGATCTCCGCGATGATGACCGACGGCCCGGGGGCCTGCATCGCCGGCTTGAGCAGCACGGGGCATCCGTTCACCAGCGCGGGGATGACCTTGCGGATCGGGGTGAGGATCGGGAAGTTCCACGGCGTGATCGCCGCGACCGGTCCGATGGGCTGGCGGATGGTGGTGATGTCAGTGCCGGGCCTGGTGCTCGGATACGTCAGCCCGCCCGCGCGGAGCGCCTCGCCCGCCCAGAACCGAGCCTCGAAGATCACGCGAGCCGTCTCGCCGTAGGACTCGGCCCTGGCCTTTCCCATCTCGCGGGTGGCAATGTCGGCGAGCTCGTCCTGGCGACCCGTCCACCGGCTGAGGAAGTCGTAGACGAGGTCCTGACGCTCGGCCGCGGTGGTGTTCGCGAGCGCGGGCGCCGCGGTGCCGGCGGCGGCGATCGCGCGCTGCACGTCACCCGCAGAGGCGAGCGCGTAGGTCGCGACCACCTCGTCGGGCCGCGCCGGATCGCGGGTCTCGATCGTCTTCGCGTCGGGGTCGTCGAGCCAGCGGCCGTCGATGTAGCTCGAGCGGATCGCGGTGGCGGTTGGTGTGGAGGTCATCGGGCTCCTTGACAGGTGAATTCGTTCAGGATGGATCTGGGCCGGCCGCTCAGCGCCCGACGGGCACGTAGCCCGTGAGCCATTCGGCCGGCCACAGCACGAGCTCGGGGATGAGCGCGAGCAGCACCACGGCCACGACCATCACCGAGTAGTGCGGGAGGGCGGCGCGCACGATCGTCTCGATCGGCAGCTTCGCCACGAACGAGGTCGCGAACAGCGAGACGCCCACCGGGGGCGTCACGAGGCCGATCGAGAGCGCGGCGACGAGGAACACGATGAAGTGCACCGGGTCGATGCCCGCGGCGACGGCCGTCGGCATGAGGATCGGGATCGTCAGCAGGATCGCGGCCGTGATGTCCATGATCGCGCCGACGATCAGCAGGATGAGGCCGATGATCAGCATGAGCAGCGTCGGATCCGTCGTGATCGACGTCAGCCCCGCGCTCACCCGCGCCGGCAGACCGTCCATCGTGAAGATGAACGATGCGGCACCGGCGACCATCGCGATGAACAGGATGGTCCCCGTCGTGACCCCGGACTCCACCAGCATCGCGGGGAACTGCCGCGGACGCATGTCGCGATAGACGAACATCGCGACCAGCACGCTGTAGATCACGGCGACCGCCGCCGCCTCGGTCGGGGTGAACACGCCGCCGAAGAGCCCGAGCAGGATCACGATCGGACCACCCATGGCGGGGATGCCCACCACGACGATCTTCAGCCCCTCCTTGAGGGTCTGCCGGCTGATCTCGCCGTACTTGCGCCGCACCGCGATGATGTAGTTCATCACCATGAGCACGAGAATGAACACGACGGACGGGCCGAACCCGCCGGCGAGCGCGGCGCCGACCGAGACGCTCGCCGACGAGGCGGCGATGATCATGAGGATGCTGGGCGGGATCACCGAGGACAGCGTCGAGGTGACCATCGTCATGGCGGCCCCGTAGGCCTTCGGATAGCCGTGGTCGGTCATGGCCTTGATCTCGATCTTGCCGAGACTCACCACGTCGGCCACCGACGAGCCGGAGATGCCGCCGAACACCGCACTGGCCGCGATGTTCACCTGGCCGAGGCCGCCCCGGAACCGCCCGAAGATCACCGAGGCGCCGTTGAAGATGCGCTCGGAGATGCCACCCCCGGCCATCACGTTGCCCGCGAGGACGAAGAGCGGGACGGCCACGAGCAGGAAGCTGTTCATGGAGCTGAACATCGACTGCGCCATCATGTCGAGCGGGAGCCCGAACACCATGAGCGTCACGGTCACGCCGACGCCGAGCGCGAGCGCCAGCGGCACCCCGAGGGCGAGCAGCACCGCGAAGATGAGGATCAACGTCAGGCTCATCATGCGATGACCTCCCCCTTCAGGAGCCGCTTGCGCAGGCCTCGGTCGAAGTACACGGACTGGATGGTGCCGATGATCGAGAGCACCGCGCCGATCGCCAGCGGCAGCGTGACGATCCACATGCTCAAGCCGAGCGCCGGGCTCGTCTCATCGGTGTGCATCTGCTGAGCGACGAGCTCGACCGACTTCCACGCGAGGATGCCGAAGAAGAACAGCGCGCTGGCGACCGTCGCATGCAGGCTCACCTGGCCGAGCCAGCCCGGCCCGCGCGCGACCAGGAAGGACACGCGCGGGTGGGCGGCTGCGCGGAACCCGGCCGCCATGCCGAGGAACACGCCGTCCATGAACAGGAACCGCGCGACCTCCTCCGTCCACGGCGGCGACCAGCCGAAGAGCCGGCCGACGACCTGCACGGCCAGGGTGAGGAGCATCCCGAGGATGCCGAGTGCAAGCAGGGCCTCCACGATCCGCCAGAGCCAGCCGCTCCGGTCGAGCCGCTTCGCGTCCCCCACCGGATCGGCGAGCGAGTGCGCCGCGGTCGGCGTGGTGTCCAGCGACGGCGTGGGGTTCACTGGCGTCGCCGCTGGCGTGCCGTCCGAAGCGCCCGGTCTGGGTCGGCTCATGGGTCGGTGCTCCCTCGAATGGTTCGGGTGTGGACTCAGCGCCCGAGGAACTCGAGCGACCGCTCCATGAACTCCGCGCCCACGAGCGGCTCGAACGACGGGTAGAGCTCGAGCGCGGTCTCCTGGAACGACGCGCGGGCGTCGTCGGAGAGCTCGTTGATCTGGACGCCCTCGGCCTCGAGGTCGGCGAGGATCTGCTCCACCTCGGCGTCGTCGGTCTCACGCTTCCACGTCGCGGTGTCGGCGGCGGCCTCCTCGAGGACCTCCTGCACGGCCGGGTCGTAGCCGTCGAACTTGGCCTTGTTGAAGCCGAGCACGTAGCCGTCGGAGATGTGGTTGGTGAGCGAGAGGTAGTCCTGCACCTCGAAGAACTTGTTCGCGACCGGGACCTCGAGCGGGTTCTCCTGGCCGTCGATGGTGCCGAGCTGCAGCGCCGTGTAGACCTCCTTGAAGTCCATCGGCGTGGGGTTCGCGCCGAGCTCGCCGAAGAACTTCACCCACAGCTCGTTCTGCGGCACGCGGATCTTGAGGCCCTCGAAGTCGGCCGGCTCCTCGATGGCGAGGCTCGAGTTCGTGGTGACGCGAGGCGTACGCGTGAGCATCGCGAGACCCTCGATGCCGTCCTCCTCCAGCGCGTCGAGCAGCTCCTGCCCGGGCTCGCCCGCGAGGTACTCGCTGAACTGGTCCATGTCGTCGAACAGGAACGGCAGGCTGATCGCGTTCATCCCGGGCTCGAACGACGCATAGACCGACGTGGAGATGATCGTGGCGTCGAGCGTGCCGTTGCCGAGCAGGTTGACGGCGGCGTTCTGGTCGCCGTTGAACAGCGTGCCGTCGGGGAAGACCTCGACCGTGACCGCGCCGTCGCTGAGCTCCGAGACGGTCTCCGCGAAGTGCTCGGCCGTGCGGCCGACCGACGAGGCGGCCGGGTCGCCCACGGCGAGCCGGATGGTCGTGGCCGGGATGTCACCGGATGCCTCGCCGCCATCGGTCGCCGCGGGCGCGGCGCCTCCGGCGCAGCCGGTGAGGGCGAGGGCGGCGATGCCGGTGGCGGCGATCGCGATCGTGGTACGGCGGAACTTCATCGTTTCTCCTTTGAACTGATGGAACTGTCAGAGCGGGGGTACTACGCCAGTGAAGCCTTGACGGCGGTGCTCAGGGCCCGATGGGCACGAGCGAGGTGATCGAGCAGTGCCTCCCGCGCCGCGTCGACGTCGCGTTGGGCGAGCGCCCGGCAGACCGCGAGATGTTCCTCGAGGCTGGCCGCTCGACGGTCGTCGTCCTGCACGGAGACGTACCGCTTGCAACGAGCGAGCTGGCGATCTGCGACGTGGTACATGCGCTCGATGCGGCTGTTCCCGGTCGCCGAGATGAGTGTGCGATGGAACTCGTCGTCGCGCGCCAGGTAGTCGGAGGTGTCCGACCGCGGCACGGCGTAGCGGAAGTCGTCGAACAACGTCGTCAGCCGGTTCAGTCGTTCGTCGTCCCACTGCACGATCTTGGGGAGGCCCACCGGCTCGAGGATGCTACGTAGCTCCGCCAGCTCGTCGACATCGCGCATGCGGATCGGCGTGACGTACCACCCGATCGATCGTCCGCGCTCGACGAGGCCGGAGGCTTCGAGCAGGTGCAGCGTGTCGCGGACCGGCGTGCGGCTCACCTCGAACTGTGCGGCGAGGTCCGAGTCGTTCAATGCACTCCCCGGCGGCAGCGTGCAGTCGACGATCACACGCTCAAGCTCGTCGTACATCTGCGAGCTGAGCTTGCGCGCCACCGGATTCAAAGTCGGAGCCATATGCACATAATGCTGTATACAGCGCACAGTACGCAAGTTACGAGGCGATATCGCAACGGCTCGCGCCGTGGGACGGTCCTAACCCGCCGCTCCTCACTGTTTCCGCAGCACTCGCGTCAACCTTTTGGCTGCCGTGACCCAGACGAGGAGGGCGAGGACCCATGGGCCCACCACGAGGAGCGGGTCGGCCCAGGCGTGTTTGAGATCGATGCGTCCGCGCCTGAAACGCGACCGGATGGGGTGACGACCCCGCTCCCCCAGTACACCGCTTTCCGTGATCAGATTGTCTGGCTGTGGGGACGCGAAGGAAGTGATGTGGGCGATCATCGCTTCGACTCGGTCGGCGGCGATGAGCAGCAGCCAGTGTGCGGTCTGCCCTTCACTGTACGTCCGGTACGCGTATCGACGTATGGCGCCGGCCGGACCGTGCAGCGGCTGGGCGGTGCCGAAGACCGGGGTGATATGAAGATGCTCGACCGATCTCTCCCGGTGTTCGCCGCCGGGCTGCTGCGGGGGCAGATCCCAGTGCGCGCCGGTGGTGATCCCCGGTTGTTCGCGGGGGAAGGCGGGGCGGTCTGCGGGGTCGAGGTCCGCGCCCCACCCGGGGATGCGTGCGCGCAGCTCGTCTGCGGTGAGTGCGGTGCCTGGCTTATCAGATGTGTACGGCATGATGCTCCTTCGTGGACGCCGTTCGGCGAGTCAGGATGGCGGTGTGAAGGCGCCCGCCCCATCGTCGCCGCGATCTTCCGGATCGATAGACCCGTCATCATCAGATCCTTCAGCCGTTCTCGCTCGAGCAGGCTGAGGTAGCGAGCGTTGATGATGCGGTCCCCACCGGCGCGTGAAACGTAATGCGATGATGCGCCGCTCCGTCTTGCGCGGCAACTGATTCGGGGATCGGCGCGGCTTCGAACTGCGATCTGTCAGCGGCTGCCTGGCCCGACACCGATCCACCCACCGTTTCGCCGTTGCGGGCGAGCACTGAAACCGCTCCGCGGCACGGCGAAGCGACCACCCGTCACGAGTTATCAACAGGGCAAGACGTCGGCGCCCTTCAGGAGTCAGCGGAGCATTAGCGTGAGTCATGGAGACCTCCGGTTTAGAGATGCGAGTGTGGTAACCCACATCCTTGCCGGAGGTCTTCGCTATGTCACGCGTTCACAACCTCCCGAGGAACTACAGCTAACCGCTACCAGCCGGGGAGCGCCGGCCCGTCGAAGTCGTCGGGCTTCTTGATGTCTTCGCGCGGGATGCTGTGACCGCAGTTGGGGCATGCGATGTCGTCTGTGCCGTCGCGCATGACCACGCCGCGGTCTGGGCATGTGGGCTGCGCGGCGTCGTTGCCCCACTCCCCCGTGGTCATTTCACTCGACCGCTCGTCCGGACGGTACGGAGCCTGCCGTGGCCGGCGTGAACGGTGCACCGCCGTTGAGTTCACGTTCCAGCTGCTCGACGACGGCGAGGACGGAATCGCGCTGCATGTCGCTGAAGGTGCGCCAGCCGTGATGAGCGCGGCCGGCGAGGAATGCGGCCCGGATGCGGCCGGCTTCCTCGGGGCTGTCGACGTAGTAGTTCAGGCGGGGGTATTTCTCCGCTGTGGTCTTGGTTCCTGCTCGCCGTGGCTTCGGTGCTGTGGTTGCGGCGGGTGCCGCGGCTGGCGTCGTCGGTGCGGCGGCGGGTTCTTCGGTCGGTGGAGCGATCGGCGTTGTCGGCGTGAGCGGGCTGGTGCCGGCCAGGGTGGACTTGCGCGGGGCTGGGCGGTTCATGACGTCGCTCCTTCGGGGACGATCTGCTGCGTGTGTGTGTCGTACATTTCGGCGGTGCGGGGCGACTTGTATTCGTCGAGTCCCATCGCCGCCTCGAGCGCGTTCTGGATGACGGTGCGCTTGGGGATGATCGGATGCAGCAGTTCGACGCCGTGTGCCTCGATTCCGAGCACGAGGTCGCGTCGCCACATGTCTCCCGCGATGGTCTGCCGGTCGTACCTGTTGAGCACGACGCCGGCGAGCGTGAGCGCGGGGTTGTAGTAGGTGCGGATCTCCTGAACCGACCCGAGCACCTGGCTGAGCCCGTTCACGCTGAACAGCGTTGCCTCGGTGACGATGACGACGGTGCTGGCGGCGACGAGCGCGTTGGTCGTGAGCAGATCCATGCTGGGCCCGCAGTCGATCAGGATGACGTCGTACTCCCCCACGACGTCGCTGAGCGCGCTCCGAAGTCGGTGCTCTCTGCCCGCGGTGCTGGCGACCAGTTCGCGCTGCACGCCGGCCAGGGGTGCGCCGTTCGAGGGCACGACGTCGAGGTTGTCCCAGACGCCGGGAACGATGACATCGCGCAGCGTCTCTGCCGCGCGGGTGCTGAGCACGTCCGCGATCCCCACCTGGTCTGCCTCGAACGCCTCGCGGGTGATGACCGATGTGAGGTTGCCTTGCGGGTCGAGGTCGACGGCGAGGGTGCGCAGTCCACGGCGGACGAAGCTGCGCGCGTGGTGGTACAGGGTGGTCGTCTTCCCGACCCCGCCCTTCTGGTTGATGTAAGCCACGATGCGCGCGGTCATGATGTGTGCCCTTCGGTTGTTGCAACCATTGTCCCCCATAGCGGTAACGGTTGCATTAGATGCATTAGCGAGTCGCGATCAGGCGGTGCGGTGCTCGACGGTCGTGAGGTCGTCGAGCACCGCACCGCGCCTTCTTAGAACGTGCTGGTGTCGAACGCCTCGGCGTCGGAGGCGTTGCTGTTCTGCTTGCGCTCGACGGTGACGCTCTGGGAGCGGAGGCTTATGCCGATCTCGTCGGCGCGCACTTCGTGCTGCACTCGGGTGCCGTTCTCCCCTTCCCATTCGGTGACGCGGTAGCTGCCGGCGAACATGACGCGCACGTTGCCGCTGCGCTCGGCGGTGTCGACGAGCTCGACGGCCTGGCTGCCGCTGACGAGTACCTCGTAGCCGATGGTCGCTCCGTCGGCGTACGTGCCGTCCTCCTTGCGTACGCGATCGGTCACGAGCACGCGTGCGTAGGCGTAGCTGCTCTTCTCCCCCTCGCGCAGCTCGGGCGTCTTGGCCAGGTTTCCGGTGCGGGTGATGTAACTCATCTCTTCGTTCCTTTCGGTTTCGATCGGCGGTTTCGCCTTCGGTGCCACTGGACTGAAAAGCTGCTCCGGTCGTCCAGTAGTTCTATTATCCCCATTGCCTCTATTGGTTGCAATAGGTGTATTGGCTCTATAGGTTCTATTCGTTCGCGTGGTGGAGTGCGATTCGGTCGATGTGGTCGGGGCGCATGTCACTCCAGTGGTCGTGGTCGTCGACGACGACCACGGGTGCCGTGCTGTATCCGAGTTCTTCGGTGACGTACTCGCGGGCGGCATCGTCCTCGCGGATGTTGATCTCGATGTAGGGGATGCCGCGGCTGGTGAGCATCCGCTTGGTCATCTGGCACTTCCCGCAGCTCGGGCCGGTTGTGTAGACCGTGATCGGTTCCATGTCCCTCGCCTTCTCGGTTCACGTCGCTTGCTCGTTCCTGATAGGCGGAGCAGTGCCGCAGCAGCAGAGCTGAACCACCACCGTAGGCGGTGGGGGAGAGATTCTTGGCGCGAAACAAGGGAGCGCAGCGATCGCGTGCCAAGAATCTCGGAGGAGTCCGGCCCCTTTAGGGGCTTGTGGTGAGGCTCGCGGCGGCAATGATGGAGCATCAGGAACGAGCTGCTTTCGTGAGGTTCGGCCGCGTAGCGGTCACTGTGGGGGAGTGTGAGGGGATCGCCCCTCACAGCTCGGGAGCCGGCTTCAGTGCCGGGCTCCCGAGCTTGCGGTTATTCGGCTGCTGTTCCTCGCCAGTGGGCGTCTCCTTCCTCGTCCGCGTAGCTGTGCGCCTCGATCCAGGCCGCGGCAGCGCTGAGACGGTTGTTGGCCTCGAAGAGCGCAGCGATGCTGTCGGCCTCGTCGCATGTGAGCTGCTGCGCGATGTCGGCGGCGGTGTCGAGCGCCGACCAGGTGTCGAGGAACCAGGAGAGGGCGGTCTTGGTGGTCATGATGGGCTCCTTGTGAATGGTGGTATTGGTTGCAAAGGTGGCCGGTTCTGAACCGGCCACCTTTGCGGTTAGTGCCAGTAGTGGGGGTTGAGGGGTTCGTTGCCGTCGTAGTCGAGGGCGAGCAGGGCGCGGCCGAGCTGGTCGATGTAGACATCCGTGATGGTGGCGTGGTCGGTACCTCGGGCGAGTTCCCGCGCGGTGATGTCGATGAGGTCTGCTCCGTTGAGGCTGACCATCACGGCCATGAGCGATGCGTGATCGAGGCGGCCGCCGTTGCGGATCGGTCGGATGCGTGCGGTGAACACGAGCCCGCCTAGTCCGTGTGCGCCGGGGACTATAGCGATGTCGGATGCTCCGAGTGACCAGAACACCCCGCGGCCGATCGCTGCCATGAAGTGGGTTCCGGTGGCCCGCTGCGTCTGGATATCCTCGGCCGTAGTCTCGGGAGCTGCGAGCAGCTGTTCGTGGGGGAAGCGCTGGAACATTGCCTTCGTGGGGAGGTTCATCAGTGTGCCTTTCAGTCGGTGGTGGTGAGGTCGTGGTGTTCGGTTTGCGCGATGATGACGCCGCTGTGGGTGGCGATGGTGGCCCCGCTGTGAGGTGCCGTTCCTGTGGTGGTATTGGTTGCATTCATGGGTATCTCCTCGTTTCTTTGCCGTGAAGGCACGTAGTGCCTGTCAGGGAGAAGGACGGAGCATCAACCCGGAGGGCAGCGGGGGAGAGAATTTCGGCGCGAAATAAGGGAGCGCAGCGACCGCGTGCCGAAAATCTCGGGGGAGAAGGCCACCGCGCAGCGGGGGCTTGTGCGTAGGACGCCGACCGTAGACTGCCGCAGGCTTCACGGCAAAGAAACGCGCCTCCTGCGCGGGATAGACGGGCCGCGTAGCGGCCGCCTCCTGCCGGCCACCGGCCGGCGTAGCTCGTCGAGCTACCGGTGGGGGAGCGCGAGGGGCCGGTGGCCCCTCGCCCGCTGCACAGCCGCGGTGGGTAAATGGCGCGCGGGGTTGGTGCCCCGAGGGGCGGCCGGGTTAGGCCGCCGCCTCGGTTGCGGGTGTGTCGGTGATTGCGTCTGCGATCTTGTGTGCGGTGCGCAGCACGTCGGCTGCGGTTGCGCGGATCATTTCGGCGTCGCCGTTCGTCCATCCGGCGACGTATCCGACGCTGTAGGCGCTGGTGTCGAGGCCGAGGATGCCGGCGACGATGTAGGCGACGCTTTCGGCTTCACATTCGCACAGTCCGCGGTGTGCGACGTAGTCGGTGGCGTCGTTGTCGGCGTGCATCAGCGCGTGTGCTGCTTCGTGGAGGATCGTCTTCGCTGCTTGTGCGTCGCTCAATGCTGCGTCGACGACGATTCGACGGGTGCCGTCGATCCTCGTGTAGCCGTTCGTCTCGCCGGGGATGGGCTCGCGGGCGACTGTCCAGCCTTGGGCGGCGAGGTAGTCGGCGGTTGCGGCGTAGATTCCTGCCTCGTCGTTCCCGGTGAGCCGGTGGGCGATGACGGGTTCTGTCCACTCGTCGGTCGCGTCGGTCTGGGTGATGTCGAACACGCTGAGCAGCGGGAAGTAGGGAACGACGGGTTCGCCCTTCACGTTGAGCTTCATGCCGGTGGTGTCCTCGTCCTCGCGTGCCTTGCGCTCGGCGTATCCGAAGATCTTGATCGCCTTTTCGCCCTTGCGCACCTGGCGGCCGAGTTCCTGCCACTTCCGGAACCCGGCAACGTGGGTGGCTTCCGGCATCTGCCCGAGGATCAGCAGCAGGTTGTTGAGGCTGTACGCGTGGAACGTCTGCGCGAACGTCAGGAAACGCTGCCACGCGCCGGACTCTGCCAGCTGCTCGACCTGCGCGGTGATGGATGCGTGCAGCTCGTCGGCCTCGGCGCGGCGCTGCTCTGCGGTCTTGGTGCTCGTGATCTTGCGGGCCATGTCCCTACCTCCGGTTCGAGTTCTCCCCTTCACGTTTTTTTGCCGTGAAGGCGACTTGTCGCCGCGAGGGAGAGCTGCCCGGAGTGCAACTGCTAGTGCTGTCCCGCGCACGGCCGAGCGCAGCGAGAGACGGGGGAGGGCGGGCACGTCAAGGGAGGCCGCGTAGCGGGTGACCGGGCGGTTGCGTGGAGGGGAGCCGACCGTATGCTGCCGCAGGCTTCACGGCCAAAAACGTGCCACCGGCACGGTGAAGGATCCGGGGCGCGTAGCGCCGGCCTTAGTCGGTGTGCTCCGGGGTGTTGGCGTCCAGCATCTCCGGGGATTCTGCCGGGGTGTCGTCGTCGGCCCCGTCGACGGCGGTGCGGCCGCCGTCGTCCTTCGGGGTGCTGGCCGCGGCCTGTGGAGGGAGTGCACGGCCGCGGATCAGGGATCCGCCCTGGATGAGCCAGAATTGGCCCATTGTGGCGGTGCGGACGTCCTGCGGGGGGATGACGTAGGTGTGCTGGGCGCGTGCGCCGCGGAGTTCTTCGCCGGTGGCAGCACCGGAGGATTCGAGGCGCATGACGGTGCCGGCGTAGCTGACGGCGTCCTCGGGTGCTTTGCTGCGGCCGAGGATGAGCGCGGCACCGCTGGAGAGTGCGCGTTCGCGGCGGGTTTCGTCGTTCGAGATCCCGGCGACGGATTGCACGGCCAGCCACAGGCCGAGTCCTGCGGATCGGGCCGTCTCGAACAGTGATCCTGCCGTGTCGCCGGGATCGTTGTCTGTGGTGACGAGCTGCGCGAACTCGTCGACGAAGACAACACCGGGGCTCTTGTCCCGGCCGCGCAGCCGTGTGGTCATCCACTGGCGGAGGTCGACCAGCATGAGGTCTCCGAGGCGGGCTTCGGCTTCGTCGGTGGGGGAGAGGGGTGCGATCGTCAGATCAGCGTTCCCGTCCCCGTATGACCAGCCGCTCGCGGCGAGGTACGGTTCCAGGGGCTCGAGCGCGGTCAGCAGCGTGTCGCGCACGCGTTCGTGGCGGCGGGTGCCGATCTTGTCGACGGCGGCCATGAGGCTGTTCAGCTGCGTCTGGTCGCGGACGTAGTCGCGGGGGTTGTCGAGCCGTGTGAACAGGTCGCGCATCCCTGTGAGCGGTGTGTGCGATTGGATCGCGCGCAGCGCTTGTTCGGCCTCGCGGCGGTAGAACGCACCGTCGCCGGTGCTCAGCGGGATCATGCGAAGGATCTTCGTGGTGATCTGCGACGCGGTGCCGGTGTAGAGGTTCCACGGCTCGGAGACGCGCACCCGGTAGCCGCGGCTGCGGGCGACGGCGGCGAGCTTGTCGGCGTCCTCGGGGTCGCCCTTCGCGTCGATGAACGTCACCGGCCAGCCGCGATCGAGGACTTCGAGGATCGCGTTGTGCATGAGAACGGTCTTGCCGGCCCCGCTCTCTGCGAGCTGCATGACGCGAAGCCCGCCTGCCGTGGCCGGCAGGCTCACGAACTGGCCGGTCTGATCTGTCCAGTCGGGAACCTCGCGCGTATCGGTGAACTTCTCCGCGAGCGTTGAGACGGTCGCGCGCGTGACGATACCGATTGCTCCGGGCGGGGTCTTGATCCCGCCCTTGCTCGCGGTGACGAGTCCTGTCTTGAGGTCGAGCTGCTGACCGAGCCGCCGCGCGCTCATCAGATCGGCCGCGCGCTTGCGGGCGCTTTCGATGTGCTCCTGCGTGAGCACATCGGGGATGAGTCGGCGACGCACCAGCTCCGCGATGCGGCGACGTCGAATCGTCCACGCGAGAGGCAGCAGCAGAACGCCGAGCAGGAAGTTCAGCAGCAGCCACGGCCATACACCAGCTGCGAGCTCCGCGCCCCATCCGGGCTGCTGCACGAGCGCGGCCGCGTCGCCGGCTGCGATCCACTGGGTGATCATCGCCACCTCGATCGCGAGGACAGCCGCGACGATCGCGACCGCGGCGATGTTTGCCCAGATGTGCCAGCGGTGTGTCATCCAGAACGCGTGTCGCTTCGCGATCCGGTTCCCGGCGATCGCGGATGCTGCCACGGGCACTGCCAGCGGCAGCACGACCAGGAACACGAGGATGCCAGCCACCACCTTGAGGATGCCCCACAGCATCATTTCCCAGCCGCCGTCAGCTGCCTGTGGTGTCTGCTCCTGGTTGCTCATCAGTCTCGCCCTCCCCAGATCGGCAGCGCGGATTCCACCACGGTGTCGACGTCGGCCGCTTCTTCCTCCGGTGTGGCCGTCGCGTCGACGTCGCTCCATAGCGAGTCGAGTGCGCCGACGATGTGGCCGCGCTCGTCGAGCACGGTCAAGGTGACGATCCGATCGCGCAGCGACGGATGCACCCACTTGTCCGCTTCGCGGGCGACCGCGCGCATTGCGCCGGCTGTCCCGACGTACACGACCCGGTCGACGCCTTCGGTCAGTCGCCGGGTGTGATCGGTGAAGATCCCGCGGTACCGGTCGAGGGTCTTCGCCGTCAGCTCGACCTCGACCAGCTCGAGGCGACCGGCTCTCGCAGCCACTCCATCCGCGGCATGCTCTTGCCGTGTTGCCGGTTGCCGATCGCGCTGCCAGCTGTAGCCGGCAGCGAGGAACCGGGAGCTGATCGACGACACCGCGACCTCGTGTCGCGTCGTCGCTCGATACAGGTTCGGAGCAGCCCGATTGCTCATCATCCGGCTCAGCCAGATGATCGACCCATCACGGAAAACAGGACGGGCCTTCTCCACCAGACCGGCATCGCCCGCGCGGGCGATCCACTGCTGCGCGCGCCTCGTCGACACCGGATCGGAACGACCATCCAGAGCAGCGAGCACCCACCTGATCGCCTCCGTATCCGCAAGCTTCACCACTCGCAACCACTCGAAAACCCGCTCATCCCGACCCGTGATCTGCACTGCTGCCCTGTCTTTCTGTTCTGCCTCTATGTCTTAAGTCCTTGTCCTGCCTGCCCCACCATTTACTTGCCAACCTCCTTTACTCAAAAGGTACGTTGAGTGGGGGAGGTTGGCAAGCGCGTCAGCGTGGTGGGGCAGGCAGGACAAGGACAAACGAAGCAAACTGCTTCGTTTACCTATTCGCTCTCAGTGAATAGTCAAGCGAACGGTCGGCGCTGTCGCGGCCGTCTCGGGAACTGGGCGTGCATAGCGGCGATCGCCGCCTGGATCTCGTTCTGCTGCGCGTCCAGTCGAGCACGGAGCTCGTCCGCTGCGGCCCGTCGCTCGGCGGCCTCGGCCGCAAGCTGAGCGCGCTCGGCCTCCCGTTGCGCCTGCGGTGCCAGATCGGTCTTTCCGATCGCCCGCTGCACGAGCCAGAAGAACCAGTCGAGCGCATCGCGCAGCTGCTCAGGCTCGGGCTCAGTGATTCGCGCCTCGACCCGGAACGAGGTCAGCCGATCGAGGATCTGCTGCACCGTCCACCCACGCTCGATCAGACGATGACGCTCGACCGCTTCGCACACGTGCCCGACGTGCCGGCCACCTGACCAGACGACCTCGACACCGTGACCAGGGACGTTCACGATCGCGCGATGCGGCTGCTTGGTCGACGTCCACAGCAACCGGGGGAGCGCGTTCACCAGCTGGCCGGCGAACCGAGCCACCTCGGGCCGGAAGCGACGCTGGTACGCCCCCGCTTTCACTCCTTTATTCAAAGCTGGTCGACGCGAAGCGTCGGCCTTCCGAGCGCGCATCGCGCGCGTTGGTGAGTTCTTCTTAACCGGAGATGTTTCGTTAACTTTCCCGGTGAGGGGTAGGGGGGTGCCGTACACAGAGCGAGGGATCGTCAGTGCCCTCGTCGACGCCACCGCCCGCTGCGCCGTCGCGCCCAACTGGCGCGCCTGGTGCAGCTCATCCATGCTGAGCCGGTTACGGCCACGAGCGCACTCCACGATGAGGCCGAGACGCGACAGAAAGCGCATGATCCGCTTCACAGTCAGCTCCGCATAACCGATCGCCTCAGCGACCGTCTGGTGACTCACGGCGACGTCGCGGCCAGTACGCCGATCGGCGGCCGCAGCCCAGACACGGCACGCGCGCAGCACGGTCGAGCGCCCTGCCACACGAAGTCGTCGACGCAGCAGCTCGACGTCCGGCACCGCTAGCGCGACCTC
>Ga0182736_1000778_pt1 | contig 40665 bp, 39 predicted proteins | sample eDN5th30CKraftBY_FD_128882 | JGI IMG/M metagenome (GOLD analysis project Ga0182736, IMG submission 128882) | Enriched backyard soil microbial communities from Emeryville, California, USA - eDNA 5th pass 30_C Kraft BY (version 2) (version 2) | ecosystem: Environmental > Terrestrial > Soil >... | reverse complement strand
TGATCGTGAGGGAAGGTCTCGGTGAGCGGCGCTCCCCCGTAGAACACGTCGTCTTCGCCTTCATCGATCACGCCGAAGTGGGCGAAACTGTCCCACTGACTGCTCCCCTGGAGCGAGAACTCGACCGTATCGTCGTTGACGATCGCAAAGCGGCCGCCGCCCAGCGGTCGCACCTGATTGTGCTGCCGGACAGAGCGGCGCACGCCGGGTCGTCCGACAGGGCTCACGAAGGGATCCAGAGGGGCGTTGAGCGCGATGACCTGACCGGTCTTGACGGCATGACTAGCCTCGACGATCAATTCCGGCGTGATGTAGTTCAGCGCCCCACGACGATCACCCCTGCCGAATCGGCTCCAGTCGTTCATAATGTCCCTCTCGTGGTCGGGCTTTCCGACGTAAGTTCTGCAGCCAGCTGCGCGCTCCGGCGCTCGACCAGGTCGAAGTCGCCGAACGCGAACGCGCTGGCATCATCCGGTTGCAGCGCCTGCCAGCGCTCCGGGAGCAACCGGCCGGGGCGCATTCCGGCGAAGTGCGCGGGAGCGGCATACGCTCCCGTGTCGCGCAGCAGGCTGCGCACGCGGTGACGCGTCTGCTCGGCGCGCTCCGGGTCGATGTCGCCGAGCGAGGCCCAGCGCTCTCGCTCCAACTGCACGGGATGATGCACGAGGTCACCGAGAAAAAGGATCCGGTCGTCCCCAGCGGTCACCGTCACGATGGAGCTTCCCGGTGTGTGACCGGGAGCGTGGGTGAGGGCGAAGCTCTCGAACGGTTCGTGGTCGGCATCCCACAGCTCGAATGCGGCCTCGAGCGAGCGCAGCTGTTCCCGCGTGGTGGCGTCCTTGGCCTCCGGTCCGACGAAGGCCACCCAGTCGTCCACATGGCAGCGGTAGCGCGCGTGCGGGAAGGTCGGGGCGCCGTCTGTCGCGCACCAGCCGATGTGGTCGTAGTGGAGGTGAGTGAGGAGCACGTCGGTGACCTCTTCGGGGCTCACCCCGAGACTCTCGAGCGATGCCTGAAGCGCTCCCCCGGCGAAGTCCAAGGATGACGGCGTCGATCCGCGATGGCCGAAGCCTGCATCGATGAGCACCGTGCGGCGCCCGTCTCGCACGAGGAACCCCCCCAGAGGCAGCACGACCATCTCGCCGTCGCGGGCGATCCCCTTCCAGTCGGCGGGTGTGTTCCCCGGCACGTCGCGGTTCGCGCTGGCCGCGACGAAGGTCGATACCAGTGGACCGGTGGAGACGCCGTCGAACAGCGGGTCGATACGGACGCGGTTCATCGCAGATTCCCTTCGGTGGCGAGAGAAGCCGGCCGTGGGTCGCGCCGCTCGCGTCTCGTCAACCGCTCCGCCGTCATGACGACGGCTCTGCAATTCAACCCCAGATCAGCCGGCTTCATCGGAGACCCTCTCGGTGGATCGCGGGGCGGTGGTGCTCATGTCGGCGTAGCGGGAGCCATGGACAGTGTCGGGCCGGATCGCGTTTTCGATGAGGCTCAGGACCTCCGTGTCGAGCGCGATCGACATCGCGGAAGCGTTCTGGCGAACGTTCGCCTCTCGCCGCGTGCCGGGGATCGGCACGACATCGTCTCCCTGGGCGTGGAGCCACGCGAGGGCGAGCTGTGACGGAGAGCACCCGAGACCCGAGGCGATCTCGGCGAACCGCTCCGCCTGGCTGGCGTTGGCCGCGAGATTCTCCTCGCGGAACCACGGTGCGAACGCACGTCCGTCGCCCGGTTCGAATCGGTGGGTGGCACTGACGGCACCCGCGAGGAACCCCCGGCCGAGGGGAGCAAAGGCGAGCACGCCGATGCTCAGCTCCCTGCAGGCGGGGAGCACGTCGTCCTCGATCGCGCGCGACCAGAGCGACCACTCGCTCTCCACCGCCACCAGGGGGTGCACCGAATGGGCCCGTCTCAGCGTCGAGGCTGAGACCTCGGAGAGCCCGATCCCTCGAACGAGTCCCTCGTCGACGAGCTGTCCCATGGCGCCGACGCTCTCCTCCACGGGTACCTCGGGGTCGACGCGGTGCAGCACATACACATCGATCACCTCACGCTTCAGGCGGCGCAGGCTCGCCCGACACGCGTGCGCGATGTACTCCGGGGAACCATCGAGCGCGAAGGTTCCCGAGGCGATCTGCTCCGCTGTGCTGCGGTCTCTGCGGATGCCGACCTTGGTCACGACGCGCGCATCCTTCTCCCCCAGGCGGGTGAGTGTGTCTCCGATCAGAGATTCGTTGTGCCCAGCCCGATACGAGTCCGCGGTGCTGAGAAGGCGTACGCCGGCATCCAGTGCGGCTGCGATCGTACGCGCGGACTGAGCGTCGTCGGTCTCCCCGCGAAGCTCGGACAAACCAAGACACCCCAGTCCCTGACGCGTCGTCTCGATGTCACCGAGGTGAGCATGCCTCATGTCGTTTCCTTCCTCATGGCCGCGTCGTTCGCGTCGGTCTGCCAGATGCGTGCGCGTCGCCCGATGGAGAGCGCGAGCGCTGCCGCGACCGCGATCGCGACCGCCGCGGACGCGGCGAAGCCCCCACCCACCCAGGTGAGATCCGACGAGACGCCGAAGATCGCTGCCCCGAGCGGCCTGGCGCCGACGAAGGAGATCATCCACCACGCCATCACGCGTCCTCGAATGCCATCCGGCACGAGGCGCTGGACCAAGGTGGTCGCCGCCGACACGACGAGCGAGAAGCCGATCCCTCCGACTCCCAGCGCGATGAGCACGGTGCTCCAATCGGACACGAGACCGACGACGAGGCACGAGGCGCCGAGGAGGAGCAGGCCACCGGGAACCGGCAGCCACTCACCGTAGCGTCGCATGACCGGAGGCGCGACGCCCAAGCCCGCCGCGGCCCCGATGCCGAAAGCGAGGGACATGGCGGCCACACCGTCGACTCCGAGACCGAACTCGCGCGAGAGTGCCGGTGCCAGCACGAGCGACGGCTCGGCGACGGCGACGGCGACGGCCACCGCCAGGAGCAGCGCGAACACGCCGCGGTCGACACGGAGTCGGCGGTCGGCACGGGTGCCAGCCGGAGTGGGCTCCATCGACGGAAACACGATGACCCAGCGCAGGAGCACATAGAACACGACATGGCATGCGGCCGCCACAACGAACGCGACCGCCGCTCCGAAGGGACCGATGATGAACGCTCCCGCGATGGGGCCGGTGATCCTGGCCACCGTCATCGGCGCGGAGTTGAGCGCCATCGCCGCCGGCAGCTCGGCGGGCTGCACCATCGTCGCCACCATCGCATGCATCGGCGCGCCACCCACCGCGAACCCGGTGCCCAGCAGGAGCGAGGCGAAGAAGAGCAGCGCCGTCGCGTATGGCCCACCCAACGCCCCCAGTGTTGCCGCGACGGCGAGCGCAGTCGAGGCCACGAGGCAGAGGACGCGGCCGATCATCACTTGACGGACACCATGCCCGCGGTCGGCGAGCGCACCCGCCCACGGCGAGAGGAGGAGCTGGGGCACGAACTGCGCCGATGTCACGATTCCCACCATCAGGGCCGAACCTGTGGCGTCGAAGACGACGACGGCGGCGATGACGCTGTGCATCCACATGCCGGTCGTCGTGAAGACCTTCCCCCAGAAGATGCCTCCGACAGAACGGTCGAAGGCCAGACGGAGGAGGCTCCGATGCCTCTCGTCGGTGACAGACATCTCAGGCGCTGCCACTGCGTGTCTGGTCCATGACACCACAATATAGACTATGCGGCTATTTGCTAGATAGAGTGTCCACACCAATCGAAGGAGATTCCGTGCACGGACAGCATCAGCCCGTCGGACCACGCAAGCAGTCGCCCATGTCCGAGGCGGTCCTGGCCCGCCCGGGCCGCCTCTTCGTAACCGCGGGCCAGATCGCACGAGATGCGGCGGGCGAGTTGGTCGGGCCGGACGACTTCGCCCGTCAGGCCGAGTTCGCGCTCGAGCGTGTCCTGGCTCTGACGGCGGACGCGGGTGGCAAGCCGAACGACCTCATCAGTCTTCGATGCAACATCGTCGACCGCGCCGACATCCCCGCGCTCGTCGAGGTTCGGCGCCGCCTGCTCGCCGAGCCGTATCCCGCTGTCACCACCGTCGTCGTCGCCGGACTCGCCGACCCCCGATGGCTCGTCGAGATCGAAGGAATGGCGGTGATCGACGACGAGGAGCAGACCGGAGACGCAGACGGTCGTCGCGATCCGTGATCGTCCTCGACGGCATCGACGGCGTCACGGCGCATGTCGGGCTACCAGTCGGGACGAGCCCCTGGATGGAGGTTCCCCAGGCTCTCGTCGATGATTTCGCACGCGTGACGGGGGACGACCAGTGGATCCACACCGACCCGGCACGGGCCGCCCGTGACAGCCCGTACGGGGGCACCGTTGCACACGGTTACCTCACGCTTTCCCTGCTGCCGGCGCTCACCTCGGAGATCTATCGAATCGACGGAGTGAAGCTCGTGATCAACTACGGACTCGAACGCGTGCGATTCCCCCACCCTCTGCGGGTCGGCCGACGCATGCGCCTGTCGATCGATTTCGACTCGCTGACCGCCCGCGAAGGTCGCTACGAACTGAGGTCGACGGCACGGTTCGAGGCCGAGGACGCAGACCGCCCCGTGTGTATAGCGCAGACGATCAGGATGATCGTCGCCGACGAGTGAGATCAGTCGCCCACTGGGAGGACTCATGACCTCTGCCCACCGGGGAGTCGATGACCCCCTAGACCTGTTGGGGCTAGAGCCGCTGGCCGACGGGCTCTATTCCGGCCGGTGCATCGACGGCGCGCTCGGTCGCATCTACGGCGGTCACACCATCGCGCATACGATCATCGCCGCCGCCGCAGCCGGAGGTCGCCGGCCCGTCACTTCGGTGCACGTCGGCTTCGTGCGACCCGGTGCGCCGGAAGAGCCGGTCGTCTACCGCACCCGCATCGCGAAAGCCGGCCGTTCGCTCGACATCGTCTCCGTGCAGGCCGAACAGTACGGCACGACCACCGTGCTGGGCTTCGCGGCAATGCACGAGCCGGAGTCCGGTGCCGACGTCGCCGAGACGATGCCTGCCGTCCCAGGACCAGAGGGCCTCGTCCCGAGCAACCGCCGGCCCGCACGGTCGCATCCGGGCGTGCGCGCGCCGTTCGACATCCGATACGTGCCTCCTCACGCCGCCCGAGAACTTGAGGGAGAGGCGGTGTGGATCCGCACCCGCGGCCGAGTGGACTCTACCCATCAGCCCGATCACGCCGCCCTGCTCGCCTTCGCCACCGACTTCCTCATTACCCGCGCCGCTCATCTGCGCATGCCCCGGTCGCTCGATTTTGCCGGAGCGTCCCTGGACCACGCGATGTGGTTCCATCGTCCGTTCCGCGCCGACGAGTGGCTCCTCGTGTGGAGCAGATGCTCGTCGTTCGCAGGCTCACGCTCTCACTCGACGAGCATGGTGTTCAACGCGGCCGGCGACCTCGTCGCCACCGCGGCCCAAGAGGGACTTCTCCGGGCGGCCGAGGATGCCGGACGGCGTTAGCTGAGCTGGCGAGGCTGAGCAAGCACGTTTCCGCGCGGCGCGCGCGGTCACCAACCGAATTCGCCTACATCGACGCTGATGGCGGGAGCGGTGCTCGGTGATCCAATCCACGGCGGTACCGTCGCGCCGTCGACCGAGCGAGCGATCTGTTTTCGGGCAAGTTCGACCCAGTGAAGAATGACGGGCCGGTCCAGCTGACAGCAAGCCGATAGGCGTCGAAGCACGCGCGATCATCTATTCAGCCGTGGTCGTCTACCTCATGCCGGTCGTTCCCATCCAAGGCGCGAAGGACGTATCGCAGCGCCCGCGTCCTCTCATCGCTTAGTTCGCCGCGCCGGTGGCAGAGAACCTGGCGCGAGAACCAATGCGCGAGCGCGCGCTCCGGTTGTTCCTGTGCGCGTACGCGCGGGCGACGACCATGTCGTTCGATGAAGACACGAAGTTCTTCGGCACGCTGGTACCACGCGCCACTCCGCGTCCCCTCCACCCACCCGCGCAACTGGGCGAGAGCGTACTCCTGCGCAGGGGTGAGGTTGAGGGCGCGGCGTTGGTCGGCAATCCAGCCCACGTCCTTGGGGTCGACACCGCTGTCACTGCGTCGTGGGAGGCGCCCAAGTCGTGCCGCGATTGCGGCGAGACGGTCGTAGCGTGCCGCCCATCGCGGGGGAAGGTCGTCCGGTCGGTGGGTGGTGGTGGGGTATGTGTTCATACCCCTTTCCATGCGCGGTGCGCACGGAAAGGTGCGTCACGCCGGATTGAGTCTCACCCTCGGACGTGCGCTCGCAGTTGATGGAACGCGGACGTGAGCTGGGCTCTACCGTGTCGGGATGCGGTCCATGAACTGCGATCCCCCGCCACGAGCACAGTTCCCGCGCGCGCCGACCACGACCGCGGTCGTGCAGGCTGAGCGACCGCCGATGCTCGAGGCGTTCTGCAGCAGACGCATCTACCGTGCCTTGACCCACTCCCGTCGGAGCGCAGGGTGGATGTCGTTGCTGACCGCAATTCGGGCTCGGTGTCGCCGAGCGCAGTGATAAGCCCGAGACGCGCTTCGAAGAGCCGTTGCGACAGCGACTTCTGGATCTGGCCCTGCGAGCCGGGAAGATCCTGGCTGAAGTACTCGAGGTTGCCGCAGAAGTCGAAGACGAGGAAGTCCTGCTTGTCTTCGCCGGGACCGAACAGGTCGGGACACAGCCGGGTACCGCGTCCGATCATCTGCCAGAACTTCGACTTCGAACGCACCATCTTGAAGAACACGAGGTTCACGACCTCGGGCACGTCGATACCGGTGTCGAGCATGTCGACGCTGATCGCGATGTGCGGAGCCTTGTCGGGGATGGAGAAGTCGTCGATCATGGATTGCGCGTAGGGAGTGCCGTGGGTGATCACACGGGCGAACTGGCCTGCGTACTCGGGGTAGGCGAGGTTGAACCGCTTCTCGATGAACTCGGCGTGGTTCTGATTCTTAGCGAAGATGATCGTCTTGCCCAAGCGGTCTCCGCCGGCGACTTTGTACCCGCGGATCATGAGGGTCTCGAGCACCTTGTCGACGGTGTCCTCGTTGAACAAGAATCGGTTGATCTCCTCAGCTCCGACCTCGTTCGGTGGGCCGTCTTCACCCCAATCGAGCGCGTCCCACTGGTCCTTTTCCTCTTCGCTGAGGTCGCCGTAGCGGATGCCGGTGCGAAGGAACCCGCCTTCGAAGCTGACGCCGCGCGGCGGCACGAGGTAGCCCTCGCTGACGGCCTCATCGAGGGAGTAGTTGTCGGTGGGCACGCGGTCTTCGAGGTGGAACAGCCGATACGTGTTGTGGTCGACCTCGTCCTTCGGTGTTGCAGTGAGCCCGACCAGGAGTGAGTCGAAGTAGTCGAAGATCGCCCCGTACTTCGCGTAGACGGAGCGGTGGGCTTCGTCGATCACGATCAGGTCGAAGTATCCGTGCCCGAACCTGCGAATGTCGTTGTCGACCTCGTTGATGAGGTTCATCATCGTCGGGTAGGTCGAGACGTAAACCCGCCCATCAACGCTCTTCTCCGTGAGGAGGTTGACGGTCGTTGAGCCGGGAAGGTGCGCCTTGAACGCATTCGCGGCCTGGTTCACGAGCGCCTGACGGTCCGCGAGGAACAACACGCGCTTCACCCAGTTGGCCTTCTGCAGCAAGTCGACCAGCGCGATGGTCGTGCGTGTCTTGCCGGAGCCGGTCGCCATCACGAGCAGCGCTTCCCTCTGCTTGTGGTCGAACGCCGCGCTAACCGCCTTGATCGCCCGCGCTTGGTAGGGGCGTCCAGCGATCTCGGTGTTCACCGGCTGGATGGACAGCTGCTGCTTTCGGGTGCGGCGCTGGATGAGCAGTTCCAGTTCGTCCCGCGTGTAGAAACCCTGGACCTCGCGCGGCGGGTACCCGCCGGCGTCATCCCAGATGCGGTTCTCGTAACCGTTCGTGTAGAAGATCACTGGGCGCCGACCGAACTCGCGCTCCAGGCAATCCGCGTAGAGCTTCGCCTGCTGCTGACCGACTTCCGGCGACTTCGATGTGCGCTTCGCTTCCACTACCGCGAGAGGCAGGCCGTCGTCACCCCACAGCACGTAGTCGACGTACCCCTTGCCTTCGGCGTTGGGCATGCCATCGACTTCATACTCGCGGTCACGGTCTTGATCGAGCGGCCAGCCCGCCTCGCGCAGGAGGACGTCGATGAACAGGTCACGGGCTGAGGTTTCGTCGTAGTCGCGAGTGTCCGGCGCGACCGCGGCTTGAGCCGCCGCGATCTGCTTCCGCAGCGCGGCAATCTCCGCGTCTCGCGCGGCGAGCCGGTCGTCACGCTCCGCGAGTTCGCGGGCGTGAGCCTCGTCCTGCTCGCGGAACTTCTGCGCGAGACGCGCCACCTCTTCGCGAGTGAGAGGCGCGGCTGTGGCGGCGAGCGAGGGATCGAACTCGGCTTGAAGAGGAACGAGGTCGGGTCGCGGCGAGTGGTGATACGACGCCCATACGACGACATGGAACAGTTCGCGCAGCACCGCGAGTGGTACGTCGGCGCGGATCTGCCTGTTGTCGTGGACGGCCGTGTTCGCGATGCGCCGGATCGCGTTCAGCTTCTGCGCGATCGCGGGAGGCACGTGCGTGCGGAAAGACGCGTCGTTGATCCTGGCGGCCAGGTCGCTTCGGTAGGGGACGCCTAGCGACAGCATGTCGTAGAGGTAGTCCACGAGGAGTTCAGCGACGCGACGGCTGTAGAAGCAAGCTGAGCGCGGATCGGAGGAGAGGTAGGACTCGGCGTGAACGCAGTCGCCGTGCAACGTCGGCAGCGTCTCGCGGACGAAGTCGAAGTTCCCCATGCGGTCAACCTACTGGTCGTCGTGGATACCGAAGTGCTCGGCGAGCCGGTCGAGCGTGAACTCCTGCCGCAGTTTGCAGGCGCTGTGTTGGCTGGCGAACATACCCTTAACCCAGTACGCGTCGTTCTCCGCGACGGTTGCGGCCCATTCGACGGGAACCACCCACTCGGCGTTGTCGTCGACGTCGTCACCCTGGTGCGAGTATGAGCCGGTGAGGCGCTGCGAGGCGAGCGGCACGAGCTCGTTACCGACCGTCACCGCCGCGTGTTCAAAGCGTTGTGCGGGGCCTTGCACGGTGCCCACTCCGACGAATCCCGTGCCCGGCACGTTCACCCAGATCCGCGCGCCGACGGGCAGCGACCGGATGGTCTGGGTGTAGAACTTCCCCCCGCCAGCCGAGACGAAGCTGAACCGGCGGGCGTCTTCCCACGACCGGTCGCCGCCGAACGACACGTACCAGTCGCGTCCGTTCCACGGTGCTCGCTTTGAGGTCGACTTCACTTTGGCGGACGTGGGTGCGTCGACGGATGCCGCGAGCCACGACCGCGCCAGATAGCGACGATCTTCGTCTTCAATGTAGGTGAAGAAGACCGCATTGAGCGGCACACCGAAGGTGCGCAGGTAGGTGACGATCCGCTCCGAACTGTCATCGAGGACCGAGGCCACAACGGTCAGTTGCAGCTCGGAGTTCAGTTCGTCGGGCGGCGCAGACCCGAAGACCTCCTCATACGCGCTCTCGAACGGCTGATCGAGGTATCGGTCCGCGATGTCGATCACGTCCTCACGCGAGAGCGTCGAGACCCACGAGCCGTAGTCCAGGACCTGTGCCACGACCTCCCGCGGAGTCTTGTCGCGCTTGAGTTCCAGAACGTGAAGGTTGCCGTCACCATCAACCGCGAGAAGATCCAGCCGCTTGCCGTACGGGGTCGGCACTTCGCTGCCAATCACGAGTAGCGGGATGCCGAGCAACGAAGGATCCTTCTTGAGGAACTGATGCAGCTCGTTCTCGGTCGGCAACGCAGCGGGTGTCAGCGGCCGGGGCTGCTCACCGTCGATGCGCCACATCCTCATCTCAACCGGCATAGGTCAGAGCTCCCCTCGGAATGCGCGGGACTGGAGTGAAGCGAAGAGCTCGTCGTCGACGGCGAGCGCGTTTTCGGCGCGGGACCGCTCTACCCTCACCTTTGCCGCGCGCCCTGCGAACTCCCGCTGCCGTTCCCAGCTTGCATCGGGTATCGGGATCGATTCCAGGACGGCGGTGTCCAGCTTCTTGTTCCGTGAGCTGCGGTCGACACTCGGGCGAGAAGCCAGCCGGCACGTGCACGGATCGCCTCCGCCAAGAAGTCGACGTCGATCCGCGCATTCGGTCGGGGGAGAACTGCCTTCAGGTCTTGGTTAATCGTCGCGGGCACGCGAATGGCCGTAATGGGAATCGTGTGGCAAAGAATCATTCCTCGCACGGCCAGTACGACCGTGTCAGAGGGGAGTAGTCGAAGGCTCGTCTCCTCCACCGCCTTCACAGCAACGTGGTCGCGCGAGTCCCAGCGATCGCTCGACTTTAGGTCCTTCGGGCTAAACCAGGGCAGGTCGCCGCTCCAGAGGTCCTTTCGGGACTTAGGTGGCGTCCCACCGCTGTAGAAGGTCGCAATCGCACCCAGAGGCATAAGAGGCATGTCCGAATCGAACATGTGATGGAACAGCGACTGTGTGAACGAGTCGAGGTGGGCGAGGATCTGGCGGCGCTTGGCGCGGATCGCGTCGGCCCGGTCGAGGATCGCGGCAATCCGCCGCTGCTCATCGATGGGCGGGAGGGGCAAGGAGATCTCTCGAACCTGGGCCGGTCGAGCACGCACCAGTGAGCCTCCTACGCCGGCGACTGTGTTCATAAAGTTCCGGTGGAAGTCGTCGCTTAGTAGAAAATGCCGCAGGTAGTTCGGGTCGAATGCATCGCCGCGAAAGACTATCCACTCACCCGACGCGATTTGGCGCCGACCGTTGGCAGGCGCCACGACCCGGGCGCGACGAATGTGCGGGATGATCCTGGAAATCATCACATCGCCGGGCTGCACGATCTGCTTCGATGATCCAATTGCCGCCCCCACGACGACCTCGGGGCCGCCCTTGTCATGTGCGGGAATGCTGTATAGCTCGAACTCCTCGTCGGGGAACCTCGCGGGGTGGAGCGACCCGCCGCGTTCCAGCATGATGTCGCCGAGCTTCGCCGTCTTCACGACAGCATCGCCTTAAGCTCGGCGAGGTCGGCGGCGATCTCGGCGTCCAGCTTTTCGATGGCGGCGATGATGTCGAGCGGTGCGCGGTGCTCGACCTCTTCGTGGACGACTTCCTTGTACCGGTTGAGGGAGAGATCGTAACCCTGCGCGACGATGTCGGCCTTCGGCACGAAGAACGACTGGTCAGTGCGGGCGCGATCCTTCTCGGCATCCCGGTCGCGCCAGCGTGCGAGCACGTCGGGCAGGTCGTTCGCTTCGACGGGGTTGCGCTTGTCGTCGAGCGAGAAGCCGTCGGCTTGCACGTCGTAGAACCACACGTCGTCGGTTCCGCCGGAGTTCGTCTTGGTGAAGAACAGAATCGCGGTCGAAACTCCCGCGTAGGGCCGAAATACACCCGACGGCAGTTTGACGACGGCATCCAGCTTCTGGTTTTCGACGAGCGTCTTGCGCAGGGTCTTGTGCGCGGTGCTCGACCCGAATAGCACGCCGTCGGGCACGATCACAGCGGCGCGCCCACCAGGCTTGAGCAGCTTGAGGAAGAGCGCGAGGAACAACAGCTCGGTCTTCTTCGTCTTAACGACGCGCTGCAGGTCCTTTGCGGTGGACTCGTAGTCGAGCGACCCGGCGAACGGCGGATTGGCGAGGATCAAGGTGTACTTCTCGGCATCCGCCGCAGCCCCCTCGGAGAGGGAGTCGCGATAGCGGATGTCGGGTGACTCGATGCCGTGCATGAGCATGTTCATGCTGCCGATGCGGAGCATGACGTTGTCGAAGTCGTATCCATGGAACATCGAGTGGTGGAAGTGGCGACGTTGCTCGGCATCCAGAACGGCGTCGGTGTGTGTGTCGCGCACGTACTCGGATGCCGCCACGAGGAACCCGGCAGTGCCGCAAGCGGGGTCGCAGATCTCGTCACTCGGAGTGGGGGCGGTCATCTGCACCATGAGCTCGATGATGTGGCGCGGCGTGCGGAACTGTCCATTGACGCCCGCCGACGCGATCTTCGACAGCAGGTACTCGTAGAGGTCGCCGTTGGTGTCGCGGTCGGCCATCGGGATGCCGTCGAGCATGTCGACAACCTTCGACAGCAACGCCGGCGTCGGGATCGTGAAGCGGGCATCCTTCATGTGCTCGCTGTAGGTGGTGCCGTCACCCATCTGGCGAAGGTAAGGGAACACCTCGTTGCCGACGATGGTGAACATCACCTCGGGCGACGTGTTCTTGAAGTGACTCCACCGCAACTCGTTCTGTCCGGGCAGGAAGACGGGATTCTCGAGCGGCGCGCCCGCGACTCGGGCCTTCTTCTCGGCGAGCGTCTGGATGTCATCGAGACGGCGGATGAACAGCAGGTAGGTGATCTGCTCGATGACCTCCAGCGGGTTGCTGATTCCGCCTGACCAGAAGGGGTCCCAGACGCGGTCAATCTTGCTCTTTAGTTCACCAGTGATCACGTGAGCAACCTTAGCCAGCGTCGCCGACGTGACCCGCTTCGGACCGCCGTCTTCGGCAGCACGCAAGCGGGTCATTCGCTTGTTCGAGCTCGATCTCCCGGCCCAGCGCGCGGAAGACATATATCAGCGCACTCGCCCGCTCCACTCTCAGCTCCCCGCGCCTGAGCGCCACGTGTTGCCGCGAGTACCAGTGCGCCAGTGCCCGCTCCTCCTGGTCTCCAGCACGTACGCGCGGACGACGACCGCGCAGGTCGATGAAGGCGCGCAGTTCCTCGGCCCTGGCGTACCACGCGCCGTCGCGGGTTCCTTCGAACCAGCCCGGCAGTTGCGCAAGCGCGTAGCTTTGCGCGGGCGTGAGGTTCAGGGCGCGTCGCTGATCGGCGATCCAGGCGACATCTCTCGGGTTGACGTTTGGGTCACTGCGGCGTGGGAGCCGTCCGAGTAGCGCGGTGACTTCCGCGATTCTGTCGTACCGCGCCTTCCATCGCGGGGGAAGGTCCTCGGGGCGGTGTGCATTGTTGGGGTATGTGCTCATACCCCCTTCCATGCGCAGTGCGCGCGGAAATCTGGGTCACGCCGATGTGAGGACCCTCAGCGAGCGTGTTCGCAGTTGATGGAACGGGCAGGTGACGCTCCGCTCTACGGTGTCTGGAATGAGCACCCATGAAGTGCGATCACGACCGCCAGTTGGCACTCGTGCTGCGACCGACCATTACGCATGTGCACCCGCACGCCGCATGGCTCGTCGGCCGACGATCCTGCGAACGCCGCCTATTGCGCCTGCATCCATTCCTCCCGGAGGCGCTCTAGGGCGATCACGGCTTTTGCTCGGTTGTGACCCTCCGTGGTGCGGGCGAGGTCCATAGCCACGACGGCCTTCGGCATTTGACCTCCGGGGTACTCGATGGGGAGCGTGTTCGCAAACAAGACGTGCCTGCCGCCCATGGCGGCCACCATGCCGCAATCCGCTGCGTGCGCGTGCGGGTCTCCGGTCCTGACGTACCCGTTGATGACGTAGCGGTCGCTCTTGAATAGGCGGAGGGTTCCGGCCGCCGCGCGGGCCGTGAGGATGATCCCCGGTCTCGCCGCGTCGGCGTTGCCCGCCTCGTAGTAGCTGATGGTTGTGCGTCCGGCGTCGGCCCGAATCAGACATTCCGCGTCTGAGTGAGCGATGTGCGCGCGGACCCGCGAGTGAGTGCTTGCCGGAAGCCAGGAGGGCTTGAGCCCGGACAGTTCCCACAGCACGCCCCAGGCTGTCGCGGGCGTCATCGTCCTTCCCCGCCCGAGCCGAGCGCTTCGCGCGTAGCGGTCGACGGCATCCGGGGTGGTGATCCATGCGCCAGATTGCAGCTTCCGCCCCTGAATTCTCCCTGCCTGCAACAGGGTCGCTGCTCGGCGCGACCCGACGCCAAGGATCGCGGCGGCCTCCGCCAACCCGATCACTTCGCTTCCATAAAACATACGTACGGCAAGGAGAGGAGCGCTCCGCTGGACGCTGGGCTGCTCAGTGCCGAGCTGTACCTCGCGGAGCCGATTCGAGAGGGCGCCGCGTACCCGCGCCAACGGAACTACCACGGCTACTACTGGATGGCGTCCACCCGCGCCCATGTATGGCACGAGTCGCTGCACGAGCGGGACTGGCTGATGCGGCTCGACTTCGCCGGCGACATCGTGGCCCTCGCCTCGCAGCCGATGAAGCTCACCGGCAGTGACGGCGTCATCCACTACCCCGACTTCCTTGCTCTCGACGCGCGCGGCGTCCAGACCGTCTACGACGTGAAGCCCGCCGCGCGCATCAACGCGAAGGCGCGCGCACAGTTCGAGTGGACGCGTGACCTGTGCCAGGACGTCGGGTGGGACTACCGGGTCCTTGCCGACATCTCTGCGCAGGAGCGCGTGAACCTCCTGTTCCTTTCGCAGTTCCGCCACCCCAACAACCATCCCGGCACCGAGCCCGCGCAGGAGCTTGCCTCGGCTGCGCAGCCGGGCTGGACCATCAACGACGCCACCCGCCAGCTGCCTGCCGCCAGCACCGCGCTAGCTCGCCGCGGACTGTTCCACCTGATGTGGACTCGGACGTTCACCGCTGACCTCACCCAGCGGCTCTCGGGCCGCACCCCTCTCGACCTCGGCACGACCGCCGGCTGACCAAAGGAAACATCACCATGGCATCGCCCACCAAGAACGTCGCCGTCGCCATCGACGGAGAGGTGTACGAACTCGAATCCTCCACCACCGCCTCCATCACCCTCGTCCACCGGCTTACAGGAAAGCGCCGCGTTGTGACCCCTGCCGAGCTCGCGACTCTCGTGACCTCGGAAGAGACGCGGGCCCCGCGCCTGCTGGACATCCTTCCGAAGCCCATCCTTCAGGCCGCCGCGATGCTGGCCGCTGACATCGACGAGGTACTCACCGGGGTCGGGCGCAACAACAAGCGCCGCCCCGACTACGACCTGGCGACCACATCACAGGAGCAGCGCGTCATCCGCAAGCTCGAGGAGCTCAGCGACGCCGGCCGCGGAATGTCCCGCTCCACCTTCTTCACGAAGATGAAGGCTTACCAGCGCGACGGCCTTATCGGACTGGTCGACGGGCGCGCACTCCGCGACTACGGCCCGCTCGACCGCATCGACGAGAAGGTCGTGAACGTCCTCATCGCCGTCATCGACGAACAGCCCCAGCAGTCCACGCACACCATCGCCTACGTCATCCAGCAAGCGACAACCCGCCTGCTCAGCCAGCACGGCGCCGTCAAGATTCCCTCCCGGGCAACGCTGTATCGAGCCATCGAGGCGCTCGGTTATGACAAACACCTCAAAGGCTCTGCGAAGACCCGCGCCTCCCTCGCAGGTCGACCCGACCTGACTTTCACCAAGAACGAGCAGCTGCTCCCCGGCTCCCAGGTGCACGTCGACACCAACCTGATGGACATCGAGGTGCAGACACCCGATGGTCGCGCTCGGCCGCATCTGACCGTGATGCTCGACGTGTATTCGCGGACCATCATGGCCTACACCATCCGTCTGACCGCGACCAAGGGCGTCGACCATGCCCTGCTGCTCGCTCAAGCCGTCACTCCCCGCCAGAACCGGCCCTCCCGCGAGTCGCTCCGTGACACTCTCCGCCGCAGGGGCCCCGGTATCCGGCTCCTGACAGAAGCACAGTATGTGGAGCACGCGCATGCCCACCCGCACATCTACCCGCGGAGCATCACCACTGACCACGGACGCGACTATAAGTCGACGACGTTCCGTGCCGCCGCCCAGCAGATGGGCTGCTCCATCGTGCTGTCCCCGCCGTACACCCCAACCGCCAAGTCCCATGTGGAGCGCCTGTTCGGCAGCATCAACTCCTTGTTCACTCAGGCCCTTCCCGGGTACATCGGCCGAAGCCCCGACCACCGCGGTAAGCCCACTCCGACGGAGAAGCTGCTGACGGTCGAGGCGCTTCGGGAACTGTTCGAGGACTGGGTCGTGTCGGTCTGGCAGAACCGGCCGCACTCCGGCCTGCGCGACCGACTCCACCCGTCCCGACGGCTCACGCCGAATCAGAAGGCGGCACAGGCAGCACTGACGGTGGCGCAGATGCCGGTGGTGCTCTCCCGCGAGGACTACATCCGAATGCTGCCGTCCGAATTCCGCGTCATCGGCCGCACCGGATTCAAGTACGACAACCGCCAGTACGACTCCACCGACCTCCACCCCCTGCGCGGCACTCCCTCCGGCCAGCAGCGCCACGGCGGCAAATGGGAAGTGAAAGTCGACCCATACAACCCCACTTGCGTGTGGGTCGTGGACCGCGACAACAAGCTCATCGAATGCCACGAACGCGGCGCAGAAGACCGGCTCTACGAGCCCGACTTCGGTCCCGTCGACGACTACCGGGACCTCACCGCCCGCTCCGACGCCGAAATCGCCGGCACCCCGTTCCCCGAACCCGAACGCCTCCCCATCTCCTTGCCCTCCTACACCGCCGCCGACGACTTCCTCAACGACGACGACATCACCGACATCTTCTGAAAGGCCACCGCATGAGCACCCTTACCTTCATCACCCAGGACGCCGAGTCCACCGCCCTCAACCGGCGCGAGTCGCTGCTGCACTACCTCACCCACCCGCTCGCAGCCCCGACCGCCCTCCCCGACAGTGCGACGCACGCCGACCTGGTCGCCTACAACCAGCAGCGGATGGACTACCTCTCCGGTGGCATAGTCCTCGGCACGAACACCGTGCTGCAGGGTCAGCTCCTGCTGACGCGAGCCTTCCAGGAGAACCGGGCGCGCAACTCCGGCCACTCCGGCGTCATCCTCTCCGGCAACTCCACCCTCGGAAAGACCACCACCGCCAAGCGCCTCATGCGGTGGGTGCTCGACGAATACAGCAAGCAGGTACCCGACTGGGCGGCGTACGAACAGGTCCCGGTCATGTATGTCGAAGTGCCCGCAGACAGCAGCGCAAAAGGCCTGCTGAAAGAGTTCGCTACCTTCTTCGGTCTCCCGGTGCTCACCCGCGACTCCACGTCCGACCTGCGCACCAAAGTGGTCGCCGCCATCCGCCGCGCTCGGACGCAGCTCATCGTCGTCGACGAACTCCAGAACCTCGCCGGCCGCGGCACCGGTGAGGCGGTCGACCTGCTCAAGGGCCTTCACAACGACGTCGCCGCCACGTTCCTGTACTGCGGCATCGACGTCATGGACTCATCGCTCATGAACGGACCCCGCGGCCAGCAGCTGAAGAACCGGTTCACCGCGCTCCACCTCACCCGCTACGAGTGGAGCGACCCCGCGCAACGCAAGCAGTGGGTCAAGCTCGTCCGCGGGTTCGAAAAGCACCTGCAACTGCGCAACCACCCAGTCAATACTCTCGCCCCCCACTACCACTACCTGTGGGAGCGCACGGGAGGGTCCATCGGCTCCCTCGGGCGCCTGCTCACCGGAACCGCCATCGACCTCATCCAGAACGACGCCGACGACGAAATCCTCACCCGCGAACTGCTGGACGCGTACACGCTCGACCACGCCGCCGAAGAGTTCTACGCGAAGGTCCGAAACCGCCGTAAGGCGAGCACGATGACGGCCACCGAGAAGGTGATGTCGTGAACCACGAAGACCTCACCCGCCCCTTCCCGTTCACCGTCCGCCCCGGGCACCGCGAAACGCTCGAGTCGTACACACACCGCACCCTCACCGCCAACGGCGCCGCGGACACCGTCACCCGCGAACTCCTCAAGCTCGCGCACACCGCCGACCCCACCGCCACATGGGAAACAATCCTGTCGGCGAAAACCCGGCGCGACCTCTCCCGGTTGACGGCGCCCGCCTCACGCGATATCCACCGCGAGTCAGAGGCGTGCGCGCCATGCGGCTCACTGCTGACCGAACGGTGGATGTGCATTCTGTGCAGTCACGGCGAGCACATCCAACAGCACCCGCACCTCGACGACTTCCTCTGCGAACGCCACCACCGCTGGACAGGTCCCAACACCGTCCCGACCACCCAGTCGTCAGTGTCCACCAAGACCGTCGCAGCCCACCGTCGACTCCAGAAACTGCGCCACGCTGGACGCGCCGACCTCCCGCTGCTCGTCGACGTCATCGAGGCGCTCACCGCCGACCTCGGCGAGACCGCACCGGCCGTCTTTCCGGCGGCAGTCGCCATCACCGACTGGGTCACCCAGCCTGACACCCTGCGACGCCTGTTCGACCCGTCCCGCCCGTACGCGGCCACCTTCGCCTGGATGACGGAGGCACTCGCCTCTCTCACCATCGGTCCGGCGCCGGCTACGTCGCGAATCGTGTGGCTGCACTTGTGGCCCGCACACCTCGCATTGCAGACCGCGCTACGCGGATACCGCAGCTACCACCCGACCCACTCGCACGACTTCACCCTGCCTGCCAACGTGACCGAGTGGTACCCGCACCCCGACACATTCCAAAGCCACGGCGACTACCTCGCCTGCACCGGCGACACCAACCTGTCCGCGGTCGCCCAGCACCACCAGAACACCGATGCCGAGACGACGCCCAACGCGCGAAGGGTGCTCTGCACCTTCGGTCACGAGTACAACGACGTCATCTTCGACCAGGACGGCGAACGGCACCCCACCGTGTGCCCCCAATGCACCGGCCGTCACGTCATCCCGGGTGTCAACGACCTCGCCACCATCTCGCCGGCCGTCGCCGCCGAGCTGCACCCCACCCGCAACGGCACCCTCCGCGCGACGGGCATCGCCGCCTACAGCGGCACCACCGTGTGGTGGCAGTGCCCCGAGAAGGGTCACCCCTACGCGGCCACCCCTTCCAACCGCACGCTGAACTCCAGCGGATGCAGCGTATGCCTCAACCGCGTGCTGCTGCGCGGCGTCAACGACTTCGCCACCACCCACCCGCGCCTCGCGGCCGAACTGCACCCGAGCCGAGCCAACTCCCAGGCCGCCACCAACTTCACCGCCGGCGACACCCGACGCCTCCTGTGGCTCTGTGGCCGGTGCGGACACGAATTCCGCGCAAGCGCCGAGGACCGCGTGAAGGGCCGCCGGTCGTGCGAGAACTGCAAGAAGGAGCGCACCCGCGCCTCCGGGCGAAGCATCGCCGCCAAGTACCCAGACCTTGCGAAGACGTGGCTGCCCGAGCTGAACGAGGGACGTCGGCCGGACGAATTCACCAAAGGTTCGGGGGTGGAAGTCATCTGGTGGTGCGAGAACGGGAAGCACCCGTTCAAGATGCGCATCGAAGCACGCACTCGCGGATGCGGGTGCCCGTACTGCGCTGGTCGGCGCATCCTGCCCGGGTTCAACGACCTAGCCACCACCAACCCCGCAATCGCGGCCGAATGGCACCCCTACCTCAATCGCAAGACGCCGTCCGAGGTGATGGCTGGTTCTGACCCGAAGTTCATGTGGGAGTGCCCCAACGGCCACCGCGTCCCTCAGCGCGTCCCGAACCGCATCAAGTCGGGCGGTTGTCCCGAGTGCCCCCGGCACGAGCGAGCACTCCAACGACTCGGAGCTCCCGCCGGGCGAGCCGCGGTCCACCGCACGTGACGTGCGCGGGCGCTCGTTTCCCGAAGCCCGGGCACGTGACGCATCCGCCAGACGGGATCGCGGACGGATGTAGGTGACGCCCACCGCAACCGCACCGGGCCCTAACAAAAGCACTTGAATGCCGGAGAACCCTACTCTCGACGAGATGTTTGAGTAACTGGTGCGGGTTGACAGCGCGGCGTTATGTGCGCCACGCCCACGCGGTGTGCGTCGCGGCGAGCATCACCCCGTCCACATCGCCGCAGACGAGACGCTCGATCTGGCTGCGACAAATGGTCTTGCCGTCGATTGGCGGCGGGGTGGAGCGGAGCCACTGCGCCCACATCCAGGAGTTGCCGAACCCCGTCCGGAGAGTTCGGAGTACCTGACCGAGTTCGGAGACAACCGCGCCGTCAACGACCTGGAAGGTCGGGTAGAGCATCACCCCGTCGCTCGTTTCCACAGCGAGGAGGTCGAGCTGAGCGGTCGCAGCGATGACTTCATCGACGCTCAGGCCAGTCACCGCGCCGATGCCATGAGCTGTGTAACACGGACCAATAAGGGATGCCCACGCCCCAACGTGGCCAGCCGTTTGTTCGAGGCCGGCGGGGTCATGTCGAGCGATGACCCGGCCGACGAGATCGCACTGTCGCGCCGGCTCGAACCCCGAAGCATCGGAGGGATCCCGGTCGGCCTTATCGTTCGCGCCGGTCACGACGACACCGCAACCCCGTCGACTGGGATTATCGAGCAATCATCCAGGTGCACGCGCCCTGCCTCTCCGCCACCCCTCCAACACGTCGAGGAGCCGTATCGCCACGGTAGGCGACACGCGAGACTCGTTGTCCATCAACTGCGAGCGCCCGCCGAATCGCGCGTTCTAGAACACCACGCCCCGAAACCCACACCCGCTACTCCTTGCGCTCCTCCGCGGGCGTCGACGGCATCATGTGCAGGACAGGACCGAATGGCTGGAGAGTGAAGCCGTAGACCTCTTTCGCGGTCGCCACCGTCGCTTCCAGTATCGCCGGTACGCGGCGTCGCGGAATGCCACGCGCGATGAGCCCGGCTCGGACTGCCCGCTCGGCAGCGAAGATGTCCCCGTCGCGACTCATGACCACAGCCGACGAACAATGGGCATCGTGCGCACTGGGGGATGCGTCCCCCTCAGCAGCCAAGCTCGAGCTGTTCGACACGTTCGCCTAGGCCGCCAGGCGGGCGCTGCCCGAACGACTCGCGGCGAGTCGATGATCGGACTCCAGTCCACTATCGCCATCTGTTCGCCTCCCATCTTTGTCGGCAGCGCAGATCAGCCCGTCCAGGTCGTAACGCGCATCTCTGTGCCTTCTGCATCAACCCTGCAACGCGTCCAGATACCGCTCGGCGACGCTGATAACGAGTTCCGGGTCGTCGGCGACCACGTCGATGGGGCGAGGCGCGGTTCCGTCCGCACGCTGCCCGAGATACGTCCTGGGACGGGTCAGCCAGAGCAGTACTTCCTCTGGGGACCAGTCACGGAGCTCATGCTCCTCGAACACCTTCCCCAGGTCGTCCCACCAGGCGCCCCTGGCACGTCATCGTCACTCCTCTTGTCCCCGTCGCTGACACAGCCGCAGTCGCTGCCCTCATCGCCCCTCCCGCCCAATAGTGGTGCCGACCGTGTTCCCGCCATGAGCCGCCAGATGCGCGGCGGCTCCGACGATCGCCTGGATGTCGCTCTCATCCCCCAGCCACGAACCCGCCAGTTCCCGCACTTCGGCGAGATCGGGATCCGGGTGGTCCAACAAGTAGGTCGCGATGTGACCGGCCGCCCCGAGACTTCTGGCCGGCGTAGCGTCGAGCAGGAATGCCCGCATCCGGCGCCACCTCCTGCCCCTCAACCGCGAGCCGTGATTGGCCGTATCGGTCTCGTCGCGAAATTGCGCCCGCTCCCGGCGGCGCCGGCGACGCAACTCTTCTTGCCCTGGTTCGGTCGTGGTGAGCGCTAACCAGTCGTCCATCTCAGCCACGTCGGTCAAACTGATGCCGACAGTCGGATCACGAACCCATTGCAAGCGGGTGAGGGCGCGGTCCCGCGGCTTCCGAAGCTCATCAAGCTGGTACCCGGACCTCATCGGCGGCATGTCATCCACCCACAGCAGCGGGCGCCCCGCGAACCCGTCCGCGAGCTGGACACTCTTCCACTCCGCCGGACCCCACTCGCGCTCTTCGTCCCCGCGAACAGCCACAGGCAACGCTGGGATCCCCAGCACCGGCGCGAAGTATTCGTTCGCGTGGTGCTGCCACGTCGTCGCCCAGACGACCTCCACGTCCCGTTCAAGCAGCGACCGCAGCCACGCGGCCCCCACCCCCGAGAACATGTGACGTCCGGTTGACATCCCGCCGTCATCCCACGTCGGCGGGGAATGGAACACACTCGGGTACGCGTCGCGGAAGACGGTGACCTCGGCGACAAACGCACCCGCCGGATCCGGCCGCGCTGCCTTACCGCGGCGCAACCGGAGCACACCGTCGACGTCCACCGCGACCACCGGCCGATACCGATCACTCAGTTGCACGCGCTCTGCCTCTCCGCCGCCCCTCCGCCACGTCTAAGAGCCGCATCGCCACGGTAGGCGACACGGGCGATTCGTTTTCCAGCAACTGCGAGCACCGGCGGGCCGCGACTCCAATGCGAATAGCAGTCCCCGAAGGGCCATCTCACCGTGTCGCCTATGCGGGCGCTTCGTCCCGTTGATAGCCGGGTTTTCAAGGGCTGAAAGCGAGCATCACCGAGCACCCAGTGCGGGCGACGGGCCAATATGTCGGCGTCGTCCGCCAGAATCCTGACATGTTCGACTACTCGACGCTGATTGCGCCAGCCGCAACGGTGGTGGCCGCAGGCCTGGGCGCTTACTTCAGTGGACGAGTAGGTCAGAAGAACGCCGAGGCAGAGTCAAGGCGAACTCGTCGCCACGAACTCGCGGACGCCGCTGTCGGGTCAGCTCTCGCCCTTCGAACGGCTCTGCACGAAAGCGACCCCGAATGGACCGGCCGCGACTGGGAGCGCGTGCTCGGCAACATGTACGACACACTCGATGCCGCGAAGCCGATTCTTCCTCGGCAGATGCTGCACGTCCGACGAAGCATCCGTGACGCCTGCGGTGAGGCCTTAGGAGCCGTTGCGGTGTTCGATCTTGTGGACATACGCGAGCAGGTTGAGCCCACCAGATTCGATCCCTTGTGGACGGAGTACGCACGCGACTACTTGGGCGTCACCATAGAGGCACTACAACGCTGGCGCGAGGCGAAGGAACGCGAAGCAGTAAACGTCGCCGCCCCAACGTACGACGAATGGCTTCGCGCGACGGGCAGGTACTCCCGGTCCTGACCCGATCGCTCGACGACCGGTCCGCGGCGGCAAGCTGGGGCCGACACTTCGGGACCGAGGTCGCAGCTCGCTCGGGCATTCCAATGCTCACGAGCGAACGGCAAGTTCAACCTCAGATGCAACGCTTGTGCCACGATGATGCGCATGTCGACTTTGAAGGATCTCGGTCTAACGCTCGCGGACGTCGATTTGGGTGCGATCGACGCGGAAGCTGACCATAACCTCGCGAACCACTTCATCGAAACGGCCTACGCGAAGGACATTCTGAACGGTCGACACGAACACGTTCTGGGGCGCAAGGGGAGCGGGAAGTCAGCCCTATTCAGCCAACTGGATAGGGTCGTCGGTCCAGGAGTGGTCGTTCACGCGGTTACGCCGGATGGCGTCTGGGGCGTCCTCCGTCAGCATGAGGACCACGACAACCCGAACCGGGACTCTGCCTTCGTTACGGGCTGGACGTTCGTCTTCGCGCTGCTGGCGGCCCAGGCGATCGTTGATGCCGACCGACCACTTCCTGAGGACGTCCGGCGTTCGTTCTCCCCTGCCCATCAGTTCCTCCAGAAGAACTTTCCGGCTGGGACGAACGCAATAACGGCGGCACGGAGATTCGTCAAGAAGATCCGCTCCATCAACCTCGAAGCGTTCGGGTTCGGTGCGGGTCTTACCTGGGAGGAGGACCAGGGGGAGGAAGTTGCTCGGCTAGTGATTAAGCAAGTCATGACTGCCATCGAACCCGCGATCCGCTACTTAGGCCTCGTAGTCGCAATCGATCAGGTTGACGAGGGATGGGATGGCACGGGTGACTCAAAGGCCATGATGATCGGCCTTCTTCGCGCAGCGAAAGATCTGAACGACAAGTATGGATTCCGGAAGCCGGGAGAGAATCACCTTCGGGTCATGGTTTTCCTTCGCTCGGATATCTACGAAGTCCTGAAGTTTGACGAGAAGGATAAGCACCGCCCGCTCGAGCATCCGATCACCTGGGACCGCGAGGGCCTTGCCGCGATGGTCAACGCGCGGCTGCCGAAGCCGGTGACGGTGGATGACCTAATCAGGGGAGGTATGCGTGGCGATGCGAACCCGTTCAGCTACATCGTCGCGCGAACATTTCTGAGACCGCGAGAGGTGTTGCAGTTCATCGGTGAGGCGAAGAAGATCGCCGGGCCGAGCGCCGACGTCATCGGCGGCGCGTCAGTGCTCGCCGCCGAGAAGCAGTACAGCTCCTGGAAGGTTGAGGACCTCAAGCAGGAGTATCGGATGTCCGATCCAACTCTGGCTACTCTGCTCGAATGCCTGCGACAGGGACTCCACCGATACCCATCCGTCGCAGACTTGGAAGTGACGATTTCCGAGAAGGCACCCGAGTTGCTCGCACCGCCGGAGACAACGGCTCGAACCCTCGTGGAGAAGTTGTTCGGCTACTCGATAGTCGGCATTCGAGTGGGCGATTCGGGACGACCCCGCTACAAGGCGGAGGAGCCTCAACTGACATTGCCCACGAGCGGCGCCGTCTATGTCCACCCCAGTCTCCACAAGGGGTTGCTCATCAAGGAGGCCAAGTCCCCCAAGAAGAGCAAGACGATGTCTCCCGTGCAGGGCGACGAGTCGAACGCCGAGTGATCCATTCGGGACTGCTGCAGGGTAGGTGACACTTGACGGGCCTTGGCCGATCGGCGGCGGACCTCGATCGCACGGCTCCCCGTCCGCCCGCAATCTTCCGCTCACGCGCATTGCCCGCGCGGCTCGACGTTGGGGCGCACCTCGGCGGCCGGCACGAGCGTTTCCTATCGCGCCAGCGATTGGTCGTGTCGGTTGGACCGGTAGCCTTGCCACAGATGCTCGAATGGGGCGATTAGACGTCGACGGGGGGACGATGCTGCTGACCGCTAATTGGCGCGAGTGGTACCACTTCCGTCATCAGCAAGAGTGCTTCAAATCAGGCAGTTCCTTTGAGGACTACGTGTCCAGGGTCCTAGGGCGTGTCTGACAAATTGTTCCTGGGCTTCCCACTTCGCCGCGGTTCGCGACTCCATGCCGCGCACGGTCTTGACCATGCGCGTCTCGTACTTCACCGTCTCGTTGACGCCAGTTCCCATCATTAGCCTCCGCCCCCAGATACCTTGCGCAAGCTCAGTAATCCTTGCCTTCGTCGATCCAGCGTGTGTGCGCACGCAAGCCGTGGAATACGCCCTGCCGGATGACGACATACAGCAGCAGACAGCTGATGACCACACCAAGCGCCCATGCTGCCACGGTTAAGAGCGTCATCATCAGAGCCTGATTCGCAATGTCATTTATAGCCAGAACATAGTGGGTGGCGATGGCTGCTCCGAATCGAGCGTCCGTGCAGCTGTGTATCGCTCCCGATACGTTGATCCCAGAGTGATGACGATTGGAGCACGCGATGGGAAAAGCTGACAAGCTGCTGCAGCAGGCTAGGGAGCACCTCGAGCCCGGAGAATCCGTTGCCGCTGCTGTGATGGGAGCGTACGAGGCCAAGCTGATGGGAAACGACACGGTGCGCAACGGCGTGCTCATCGCTACCGATCGGCGGGTGGTCTTCTACGCCAAGAAGTTGGGTGGGTTCGACCTGGAGTCGTTCCCTTTCGGCAACATCTCCTCGTTTGAACACGGAAAGTCGCCGCTTGGTCATCACGTGACCTTCCACGCGTCGGGTAACCGCGTTGTCGTCAAATGGCTGCAGCCAGCCAACGAGTTCGCCGACTTTCTGGACAAGGTGAAGTTTGCGATGAACCTTAAGCACCAGGTCCCCGCCTCACCTGCGCCGGCATCGGCTCCGTCATCGGCGCCGGCTGAGGCCACGCCACCATCGCCGTCGTCAGAGGATGTGCTCGCGACGTTGGCGAAGCTTGGCGAGCTCCGTGATGCGGGGATCGTTACTCCTGAAGAGTTCGCGGCCAAAAAGGCCGAGCTGCTGGCACGGCTCTAGCTTCCCGGACCCTCGCGCCGGCTCTCAGTAGCTGACACGCTGCAGGCCAGTGCCGCTGTTCTTCCGCACGGGCGGCGGCACGACTAGCGCGGCGGTATCCCGCGGAGCCATCCACGCATCGAGGTTCACGCGCAGTACCTCGCGCGGCATGTCGTTGTAGGCCTCCTCAGGCACCGCAGCCGAGGAGCGCTCCCAGTCCCACGAGATCGCGCTCAGTAGGTGGCAGAGTCGCACCGCGCCGGGAATGCGCTCCAGGACAGCATCTGTGGCATTCAGCTTCTTCGACCCGGGCAGTGCGCGCGGACTCTCGCTGACCAGCCACGGGAGTAGCCTTCCCGCGGGAACGCACCACGCCCAGTGATTGAACCAGGGCTGGAACTTCACGAGCGGCTGCGCGGTCCGATAGTGCGGCTCAAGTGACGCGAGGCGTCGCGGATGCCGCGCGCGCGGACTCATCCAGGGATCGCTACACGCCCGGCATGCGCCGCTCGCGTTCGGGTCCTGCGCGCAAGCACGCCGCTCCGGATGCTCGAGGTCCACAGGCCGTGAGGGGAACACGTAGATGACGTGATCAAACCCGGCGTTCACGTAGTCCGTGAGCTGCTTGATGGGGAGCGCGATCTTCGCCTCGGTCAAGCGCGGGACATGCTCGACGGCATCGCGGGCGAGATCTGGATGGGGAAGCTCACCCGCTCGGGTTCGACGGGCCAGTCCTCCAAGCCTGGGACTAAATCACCACGGACGTCTGACGACGTGCTTCGAGCGCGGGGCTTTGTGAGAGATTGCTTTCGTTGCACGTATTGCGGTGGGAGGGTGATCCCGCGGAATGTCCTGGTCGCGATGAGCGATCTGTTCCCCGAGGAGATCCCTTACAGCGTCCGTTACAAGCGTGGCGAGACCCACCCCGCGTATTGGCCGATGGTGCCCGAGGCGGATCACGTGTTCGCGCACAGCCGCGGCGGCGCCAACGTGCTGGAGAACCTCACAACGCTGCACGCCGCGTGCAACACCCAGAAATCGGATTCGCTCATGGAGAGCCTGCCAGAGCTCAAGCTGGCCGTCGATGATCGCAAATGGGATCGGCTTTCGGGCGGTGCTGATCGGTGTCATCGGACCCTGTCCGGCGGACTCATCACCGGAATTCGCGGGATTCACGGCTTTCCGGATTCACTTTCGGGGCCACGCTCTCGCGCGCTTGCCTTGGTGGCGTCGCTGTTGTTGACAGCGCTCAGTGAAATTCCTCACTTCTGCTCATCGAAATTCCCCACCCTGGGTCGCTCCGCCGCATGAGGCGGGTCTCCCTCGATGCTGGTGGTCTCTGACCACACACCAGCCTTCGAGGGAGGCCCGTTCTTCATGCTCTCAGAGAGGAGCAGCGTGGATATCCACGCTCTACACCGGCAGGGGATGACGATCAGTGAGATCGCCCGCCGCACCGACCATGACCGCAAAACGATCCGCGCATATCTGAACGGGCAACGCCAACCCGGAGTGCGAGCACAGGCCCCGGACTCGTTCGACGAGTTCGTCGACTACGTCACCGCGAGACTCACCGAGGACCCGCATCTCTGGGCCCAGACGCTGCTGGATGAGCTGCGTCCGCTCGGGTTCACGGGCTCGTATCCGACGTTGACCAGGCAGATCCGGACCCGGGAGCTGCGACCGGCGTGCCTAGCGTGTTCGCATGTCACAAAGCGCGCGAACGCGGTGATCGAGCACCCGCCCGGCGAGGAGACCCAGTTCGACTGGCTGGAGCTCCCCGACCCGCCGGCAGGGTGGGGGTTCCCGTCGAAGAAGGCGTTCCTGCTGGTCGGGTCGCTCGCGCATTCCGGGGTCTGGCGGGCAGTGATCTCCCCGTCGATGGACGTCCCGCACCTGCTCGCCGCGATGACGACGCTCCTGACCCTGCTCGGAGGTCTCACCCGAGACTGGCGGTTCGATCGGATGGCGACCGTGCTGCACCCGGTCACGAAGGACCTCACCCCGATGTTCGCCGCGTTCGCGAAGCACCACGGCGTCCAGGCGATCGTCTGCCGGCCCCGATCGGGGAACCGGGAGGGTGTGGTCGAGAAGAACAACCACACCGCCGCGCAACGCTGGTGGCGCAACCTTGCCGACGAGCTCACCCTCGAGCAGGCGCAGGCCAGTGTTGAGGCGTTCGCGAGGCGGCAGGACGACCGGCCGCGGGAAGACCTCGACGGGAAGACGACCGCGGCGGCGATGTTCCCCAACGAGCGCCTCCGCCCGCTCCCACCTGCCGTGTTCCCGGTGATCGTCACCGAGGAACGCACCGCCACGAGACAGGCACTGATCGACTGGCGCGGGAACCGGTACTCCGTCCCGCCGGAGCTGGCCGCGGCGAGGGTGATCGTCCAGCAGCGGCTCGGCGCCGACACCATCGACATCGCCACCGCGTCCGGGGCGGTCGTCGCCAGGCACCGGGTCGCCGAGCCTGGGCTCGGGGTCACGATCCGTGACACCGGGCACGTCACCGCGCTTGAAGCGATCGCTCTCGCATCGGCGCCTCCCAGGCGCCCGCACCGTCGCAAGGAACGCATCCCACCAGGCCCTGCCGCGCTCCGCGCCGCGGCTGTCCTCACCGGCACCGCCTCGGCGCCGTCGACCGTGATTGATCTGGCCGCTTACGAGCAGGCCGCGAAGAACAGGAACACCCTCCGATGACCACCACCACGACCAAGGCGGCCGCGGCCGTCTACCAGCAGCTGCGCGGACACCTTCTCGACTTGAAACTCGCCGACGCCGCCGACGCCCTCCCGCAGGTTCTCGACCAGGCCACCGCGGAGGGCTGGAGCCTCACCCACGCGCTCGAGCACCTGCTGCGCGTCGAGGTCACCGCGACAGACGCGCGCCGGCTCGCGGGCAGGTTCCGGTTCGCGAACCTGCCCACCGGCGCTACCCTGGACGACTTCGACCTCGACCACGCCTCCGGCATCGACAAGTCCCTGCTCGCTGAGCTCGGCACCTGCCGCTACATCGACACCGCCACCAACGTGCTCCTCATCGGCCCGCCCGGCGTCGAGAAGACCCACATCGCGACCGGGCTCGGACACGCCGCCGTGACCGCCGGCTACCGCACCTACTTCACCTCCGCCGCCGACCTCGCCGCGCGCTGCCACCGCGCCGCGATCGAAGGCAAATGGGCCACCATGATGCGGTTCTTCGCCGGACCCACCCTGCTGGTCATCGACGAACTCGGATACCTGCCATTGCCCGGCGAAGCCGCCTCGGCCCTGTTCCAGGTCATCAACCAGCGCTACCTGAAGACCTCGATCGTGATCACCACGAACCGGCCTCCTGAGCCGGGATGCCACCGCAGTCACCACACACATCGACGATCTGAGCCGTCAGCCATGATCGGTCCGCATCAATCGACCACTCACAGCGCTCACCGTGATGACGGGTTCGCATAAGCGGAGAGGGCCGCTCGCAGTTGATGGAACGCGGATCACGCATCCCACATATGGTGGCCACGCCGCTCATCCTCCCGCGCGCGGCTACCACGGAGAGGCGGAGCGTGTGACGACTGGTGACGATAACGGATACCGTCCCGTGGTCGCGGTCGACGTCGACGGGGTTCTCCGCCTGCGTAACGGGAAGGCTGCCGACGCGGACCGGCTCGGCGCGTTCCCCGCGAAGGTGACAGTGCGTCGCGATGCATACCCGCACGTGTTCCACAGTCCACCGATGTGGAACGACGACGGGGTGTCGACGACGCGGTCTCTGTTCTCGGGGGTGGGGGCGGCGTGGGTGCGGTCGCTGCTGGACCGGGGTGTTGAGGTGGTGTGGGCGACGACCTGGCAGGAGCACGCGAACACCTACTTCGCCCCGATCCTCGGTATCCCGCCGTTGCCGGTGGCGGTCCGTGGGGATCGGGAAGAGGAGTGGGGGCCGGCGGAGTGGAAGAGTGTCCGCCTCGCGGCGGGGTTCCCGGGACGGCCGTTGTTGTGGGTGGACGACATGCCGCCGGAGTGGGCGGGGTACCAGCTGGATGCGCTGCGGAAGCCGAACGACCGCGCCCTCACCCGGCTGCAATGGATCCGTGACCCCGCCGTCGGGATCACCCCCGACGATGTCGTCGAAACGGACGAGTGGTTGGAGCTGGCGTCGACGCCGGACGGGCAGCGGGAGCTGCGGCGCCGCCGGCGACGAGAGCGGCAGTACCGGCGCGACGAGGCCGACCGGCTGGCGTACGGTTCCCGATCACGGGGCAGGCAGGCGCGACGAATACGCGCGACCCTGTTCGCCGCGATCGCGACAGACGGATACGCGGCAACCGACAACATCACCCGGCACCTACTGGACCAGGATGACCCCGACCTGGCGCTGGTGCGGGAGATCGCTAGCGAGTGGCTCGCGGACGATGACGACGTGGACGCGGTCGTCGCCGCGGTGGCGGCGCAGACTACCCGCGGCGCCCCGGCCCCTGCGGCGGACGGACGTAGCGGCGGTGCACATCCGCGGACGACGCCTGGTATGGGTGCGGGAGGCGCCCGGTGAGAACGGACGTGACGATGTCAAGGCTGCGGCTGTCGAGCGGGCGCGCTGCGAACTGCGGCGACGCCGAGATAAGGGGACGCTCATGACGGTGCTGGAGACGATCTCCGTCTTGGACCTCCCGGATCAGCGGGTCGCTGTCTGTGGCGACTGGCACGGTGACTTCGACTGGTTACGAACAGTCCGGTCCGCGGTGCAGGTCGCCGCTCCCGACGTCACGACGATCCTGCAGCTGGGTGACTGGTGGATGGACCGCGACGCCTGTGATGCGGTGTTCGCCGGTTCCGGGATCGAGTGGGTGTATGTGACGCTGGGCAACCATGAACCGTGGCCGGAGATCACCCCGCTGCTGGACGCGCACCCGGGACAGGCGATCAGGGTGTCGGAGGTCACCTGGTTGCTGCCGCGGCCCGCGCGGCTCCGGATTGGGGGCCGCGACATCCTGTCCCTCGGGGGTGCGGCGTCGGTGGATCGGGAGTGGCGGGTACCGGGGGTGAGCTGGTGGCCGGATGAGGTGATCACGGAGCAGCAGGTGGCGGACGCGATCGCCGGTGGCCCGGCGGACGTGATGATCACCCACGAGTCACCCGCACGCACCCCGGTCATGGCGGTGAACCAGATCCTGCAGTCCAACCCGTTGAGGTTCCCGACATCCACGCTGCTCGAGTCCGCAGCGTCACGGATGCGCGTCGCGCAGGCGTGGGATGCGGTCCAGCCTCGGCACCTTCTCCACGGTGACATGCCGTAAGCTTCGCCCCCACCTGAACAAGCACTACCCTGAGGCGCCCCGCCATGAGTCTGGATCCCACGCCGGCGAGCCGGAGTGGCCGCTAGTAAACCTCGCGGGGCGTAGCCGTCGCGTCCGCGACCAGCTGTACGTAACGATCACCACCGAGCAAGCAGATCGCTGGAAGTCGATCCGTGCCGCACACTGACACCTCTTGACGCCCCGGTCGCCCTTCGGCCGGGGCGTCGGTCGACCGTATACCGGCTGGAAATCCTTTGTACCCGGGATGTGGAGTCGTCGCCGATATCCTTCGCACGACGACCGCGTTGCGAACGGGGGCGCCGTCAACACCGAGGAGTGAGAACCCTCGCAGCCGGATGGCGGGGCGTGAGTAGACACATACCGAGTCATCTGGCTACTATGTCCCCGAAAGGGGAACATAGATATGGCACCCACTCAGTACCTTGACCTGGCAGCGATTGCTGACATGGCAGGGATCGAGCGCGAGAGCATCAAAACTTATCACAAGCGCGCGACGGCCAATCGGGCGGCTGGGAACCCCCGCCCCGGCGATCTTCCACAGGAAGATATCCGCCTGGGGCGGACGCCCGGGTGGGACCTTCGCACCATCGAGAAGTGGCTCATCGAGCGCCCCCGCCCGAGCTCGAGAGCCTACGAGTGGATGTCGCATCCAGGCCTTCTTGGGCTACTCGCCGAGATGGATATCAGCGTGGATCGGGTGTTGCCCAGTCCTCGAATCAAGATCTGGATCGAGCACGACGCCGCGAACGGTGCGCGCTCCGTCGCCCGCTATCAGTTCACGGTCTACGGACGCCATCCGGGCGGAAACATAGTCCCGGTCGCGGACGGACAAGCCGACCTGACGGAGTTCGACCAAACCCGCATAGGTGAATGGACGCTTCCGCAGGCGCGACCGCATCAGTGAAACTTCCGCTCAGAGAAAAGCCCGCTCGATACGTCAGGATGTCGCACGCGGATCTGCTGCCGCTTGAGTGCGTCGAGGCGCTGAGGCCGCGTAGAGCCGGCGAACAGCGCGCTCAGGGACCGCTTGCGCACCCGCCCACCGGGGGATGCGGGGCAGCGGAGCGCGGCCGCCACCGCCACCGCTCTGCGGCATGGGCGCGTGTCAGTCATTGAGATGGTCGCGAGAGAGATCGAGCGGGGTATCTGCGTTGGCTCCCAGTTCCTCGGCAAGCTCACCCACACCTGTGGGCGGAATGATTACCGCTCGTAGCAGACCCCATCCCCGTCGCCATCGCGGCAGCTGTAGTAGCCGGATGCGACGCGGCGCTCGTACTCGGCGTACCAGCGGTCGAACTCTCGCTTCCGCTCTGCTTCCACAACCGCGTATTCAGCTTGGTCGGTCTCCGCGATGCGGCGGCACTCCGCGATACCCCCCTCGATGATGTGCGGGGTGACTTCGTTCCCTGCCACGGCTATTGCCTGCGCATAGGCGAGGCGAGTGTGGCTCCAGTAGGTCGCCGGCTCGAAGCCGACGAACACGGCTTTGTCATACATTGATCCGAGCCCGCCCTGGAAAGCCGACTCGGGCGTCCACCACCCGCTTCTGACAAGTAGCTCGTTGACACTGCCAGCCGTCTCTCCAGCAGCAGGAACTCCGCCATCCACCAGGTGCAGGTATGCGTCCCCGCCGCGTAGCTCCGCGCGCTCTACGAGCACTCGGGTCCCGATGGGGATGGTCCTCTCCTTGGCCTGGAGGGCGCCCGCGTATCCGGCGCTGGAACTACAGCCGTCGGGGACTGGCTGGATCAGGTCGATCTCGACGACAGCTTCATCGACCATCACGGTCGTGGGGAGCCCCTCGCCCGCTGCTCCATACGCGGTGACATAGCCCGTAAACCTCCGCTCGAGCGCATGCTTGGGGTCCGTCGAGTTGGCGACGATGAGCTTGTCAGCGCGCGGGTCGTCCTTCTTCATGACCGTGAAGTCGATGATGGAGTTTGCGCTGAGGTTCGTGCCCTCGGGCGCCTCGTCCTGCGCTACAACGACCCAGTTGTCGGAGACGACAATCCAGGGCCGGTCGCCGTCAAGGTCTCGGAACACCAGTTCGAACCCGAGGTCCTCCGCGACGATCTCCGCCTCGTCGGGAGTCAACCCGATCAGTTTGGGCATCTGAATCAACCAATCCTGTGGTTCCCAGAACTCGCGCACCTCCGCGGGCTCAGGCTCAGGTGTCGCGCTGGAAGTGGAAGCGACCGGCTCGGCGGAAGATGGCGCGGCAGTCTCAGGTGGGTCAGTTCGGACGCTCAGCTGGGCGCAGCCTACGAGCAGCGCGACGGCGGCGAGGGAGCTAGCTCCTGCAAAAAGGATACGTCTCACGGCGTCAGCCTACGAGGAGCGACGGACGCTTCCGCACTCAGAAACACGGCACCGTGTCCCTGAGCCGCCACCCGACCCATCACCCATCCGGCGCGCCTCGGAAGTTAGCGCAGCCCAAGACGAACTGCTCAAAGCCAAGTTGTTGGCGAAGGTCCGACGCCATGGCCCGGATCCACGCGCGCCCAACGACCGGCATCCGAACTCATCCCGGCATTGGTGCCGCGGGCAGATCTTGCAACGTCCGGATTCAACTGGGCCGCCCCGGCCGATCGACGTCGTCATCGAAACACTTGGTGCCCGACAAGGCCCATCCGCCGTCGCGCTTGGCGCCGACCCCGTGCGTGTTCCCGGCCCGCTCTGAGCTCACCACGCGCACAACGGGCATACTGGTCGCCGTGCCTCGCCTCCTCGTCGTGCATCACTCGCCAACCGCGCGGGTGCGGACGATCGCCGATGCAGTGCTCGCGGGAGCCCACCATGAGGACCTCATGAGTGTCGAGGTGGTCGAGCGTGCTGCTCTCGAGGCGACGGTCGACGACGTGCTGGCCGCCGAAGGCTACGTCTTCGGAACCACCGCGAACTTCGGCTACCTGTCGGGTGCGCTGAAGCACTTCTTCAGCTGGCGTTCACAAGCATCACCAGTCCGACCCGACCGGCAGGATGCCGATCGTGGGAGCCATGGCCAAGCGTCACGGAGAGAGCACGGCTGATGATTCCTGCCCATCGGACGCGGGCTCACGTTGGCGGTTCCGACGACGAAACGCTCCGTTGCGGGCCGGAGCAGTGCGCAACAGGGGACAGTCAGTCTTCAGGAAGCAAGTAGCCCTTTTCTCGAGCTGCCGTCACGAGCGGGGCGAGCTCTTCCGGGGAGAGGGACTCACTGAGGCTCTCAACTAGCTCATGAAGCTGATACGCGAGCATCATGTTGCCCGGTTCCGTGTTCGCGACCCGCTCCGCCAAGAACGCAACGAGCGCCGATCCGTGCGCGTGGAGCGCCTCGGTGGGAATGTCAATGCTTAAATTGTCCGAGTCCATCGCTGGCGCGCGACCGCCGAACGTGGCGATCCCCTCTGGGATCCGTGCGCCGAGAAGGGGAACGACGTCGGCCCACGCGGCCAGCTCCGCAGCATCTGGGTCCCGGGGAACACCGTTCAGGCGATCTTCCACGTGAACTTGCAACCAGGTTTCCCAGGCGATCTCTCCCTCTTTGGCACCAGAAGCCAGGTCCTGGGCGACCTCCTCGGCGAAGCGGGGCGCGTGCACGCCGCCCTGAGCGGTGACGCTGGTGAAGCACAGTTGTCTGCGCTCAGCCGCTGAAATCCCCGCATGTGCGGCGATTGACGCCGCCAGCGAGAGGAAGCGCCGGATCAGCCATTCATCGTCGAGGTCGGACAGCCGGTCCCACATGGTCAGCAACGCCGCGAACATGCCGTTCTCCAGCATCCGGTCGTTGATTCGCGGCCCGCTAAGATATGCCTTCCAGACTCCAACCATGCTCGTTGAGTCGGTGAACAGCGGGATCACGCTATCGGTGGTGAATGCTTCGTCGGCGGCGAATAGGAAGAAGAGTTCGCGGGCTACGGCGGGCGCAGTCGCTGCTATCAGGTTTGGGAGTGCGAGCAGTGTCCGGAGTGCCGCCGCTTCGTCGCTGTTCAGCCCATCCCAGCCCTCGCGGTCGCTCCGCCATCGTCGGTCGATCTCTGTCAACCAATACGTCGCCAGCTCGCCGGGCCAGGAGTTCAGCGCGAGCATCGGTCCGTCGGATCCGGCCGGGAACGCGTTCTCGTCGCCCGCGTTATTCTCGATCAGACTTTGTGCAAGGCTCCGCAAGTTGTCTGCGGAGGCGGATGCGCCGGAGTCGACGATCTGGCGGATCTGGCCGAGCAGGAATTGCGTCACCTGCCGGGGAGCGCCGGTGACCAGCGCGTCCTGAGATAGCGTTTCGATGACGGTCAGCCTCATCGCCTCATCCATGACAGCCTCAGCCCAGCCGGAGACAATCGCGTTACGAATCTGCCCTTGTCTCTCCTCGTCAACCGTGTGCAGCACTTGTAGGACCTGAAGACCAGACATCGGGTCTTCACGGGCCGTGCGGCCGAACAGGTCGAGGGCGTCGTCCCAGGTCGGCTCGTTGAAGTTGCGCTCGGTGTAGTCGCGAGCCAACACTAAGCTCAGAGCTGCATTCGCCCCGTCGGCGGCCACCATCCCTATGAAATCGTCCGGTTCCATCGGAAGCACGCCGCCCCAGGTTCCGGTGCTGATCGTGAAATCTTGGTCGGGCGCTTCTCGTTCCGCGAAGTTGGAGTATTCGGCACGGATCGCAGCGAGCTCGGCTGCCGCTTCAGCCCATTCCGGTGCCGCACGAGTGATCCAGACCAGGACATTGAACTTGCTGTAAGCGATGTGCCGTTCCACGTTCTCGACGCCGGCGGGAAACTCGGGGCCACGACGCACCTCTTCGAGAACCGCCGCCCGCTGAGCGGCGCTTGCCCCAGCAACCGTATCGGCGAGGATTCGGAACACTTCGTGCTTCACCCCGCTGAGGAAAATCGCCCGACGGCCCGTCAGCCAGGCGATCTTGTCGTCCGCGGAGCGGTTCGGGTCCTCGGCGATGAGATGGAGCGCCAGTCTGCGGAACAGGACGCGGTCGAACCCCCACCACCGATCTGGCAGGTCGGGCATGTCGTGGTGCAAACGTTCTCCGACGATGCGTAGGCCGTCAATCATGGAGTCGATGTGGTGGATGCGATGCTGCGGCTGGTCTTCTATGCGGCTTCTACTGAAGCGGAAGCTCGCGTGTTCAGTCGCGCCGTTGTAGGCGGCGATAAGGTCGTATGCGCTGTGGAGCGCCTCTTCGAAGAAGCTGAGGGTTCGAGGATCGTTAGTGTCGCCAGATGTCGCGTGCTCGGTGACGATCTCGTGAAGGTCCCGCGGTTTTGCGGGCCATCCGAGGTCGGCGCTCGGCGGATAGTTGTCGTCTTTATCCGGGAACCATCCCTGCTCCAGCACGAGGTAGGGGCGCAGCAGGGATCGGACGACGGCACGAGTGTTCGACATTCCTCCGCGTCCGAAGCGGAGCGCGGAACCCGGATCGCCGGGAGCGGTACGCCCTTCGATGGAGGTCATCAGGAGCACTCGCCATCGTGAGCCGAGGTCGGGATCGACGCGAAAGAGTGCCTCCGTCGCGAGCGAAGCGGAGAAGAGGAGCTCATCGGAGAATCGTCGTCCAAGGCGCTGCACCGTGTGGAGTGCGAGATCGCTCGATTCTGGGTTCTCGATGAAGGTGGAGTACCAGTGCGCGAGGACCCTACTCGACGTAGCGGTGGGACCGCCTCGGAAGAGATCCTTGAAGATGTCGGTGCCTTCGAGCCACCGTAACCAGCGATGGTCGGTCGCACTCGCGGCAAACCGACCGGCTCCTTCCTCGGTCTTAATCTGGGACACCAGATAGTCGCGCTCGGGCAGCGGGAGGGTCGTCGAGTCGCCGTTGATGATCTCTCGGACCCGAGCGGCGTGCTCGAGCGCTCCCATTCTGGCGCGCTGCGCCCAGGTAGTCAGAGCGTCTTCGAGGTTGCCGTGGTCGTGTTCACCGCGGAGCGTGTACGGGATGGGGGTGATTTCGAGATGTTCCCACTTCGGATCGGCCGCGTCATTCGTGAAGGCGTATCGGCGGGTGTTTGAGGGGAGACCGAGCGCGAGGTAGCGCATGATGGTGTCCTCGTGGCTGTATCCGACGAAAACCACCGTGCGCTTGTCGAACATCGGCAATAGGAACCGTGTAGCCCATCCCTCCGTGATGTAGGCGCGACCGAAATCACGATCAGTGACAATCAGCTCCTCGGGCGGGCGCCGGACGGAACTATGCAAGTACACGAGGCCGACATAGTCGGAACCGATGGGCAGTGCGGGGCTGTGCCAGACGTCGACGGGGCTGACGCCAGCGGCGGCGGCAGCAGTTTCGAGATGCAGGTCGAAGTTGGTCGTGACGACCCTGAACTTCCCACTCGTAGCCGCGAGCTGCGCGATAGCAGCGTGAGTGGGATTGAACTTCGGAATCCCGCGCATGATTTCGTCGCGCACGTGGCGTCGGGTGTCGAATCCCTCGGGAAGCGAACCTAGGAAGAAGTCGAGCCCGCCCTCCTTCGAGAACGGCACCGCCGCCTTCCCGGCCATGGCTTTCGCGAGGCCTTCGAACGAGGGAAGCTTTGACGGCGGGCCCATAGACGCTCCGGCGCCAACAAAGAAGACCAGGTCGCCATCGGCATGCGCGTCGACAACTGGCTGCGGGATCTCAACGTCCCCCGTGATCCACACTGAAAGCCTCCTCAAGATGCTGGCTCGCTCAACACTTTCCGCGAGGCGTCTGGGTCGCGGTGAAGTCGGCTAACGGCAGCGCCGAGCCCAATCGTAGCCAACGGCCCACGACGCCCCGGGCCTCGCCGCCCCGGCGCTGCGCAGAGAAGGGCCGCCGGCAAATCGGGTCGCCGATGGCCCGCTCAGTACGATTGCAGATCTCCGAGCCAAACATCGCGCGCGCCTGTCGACGACGCTGAAGAGTGGGCCATAGCGGCGATCATTCGGACCACCCACATAGATCTTCGCCCGGCAAAGCGGCCGTCAAGAGGGCCCTCTGGGCGGGAGGTCAAGCAACGGTCCGGAGCACGGCCGGTCCCGGCCCGCCCGTCCTCTGAGTCGCCAGACGACCACTTCTGCCCGCGACCAGCGCAGACATTTCCTGGAGGTCTGGCCTACCCGTTGGTGCTGAAACCCCTACAGGTCCGGCTTCTGCTCAGTACTGTTCGAATGCGTCTGGAACCACCCGCGCTCGACCCCAAACGTTGGACGCCTCGTTTTGGGCACTGCCACCAAGTGGATGACAACCGCACGATTGGACGACCGTGCGCGCGTACGTTCCCTTATCGTGCAGCGCCCGTTTGCGGATCCTCGCTGGCGGAGTCGGGGCGCAGATCCCGTCAGTGCGGGTGTACCTCACCATGGTGATAGCGGACGATCCGCGCGATGTTGTTGCGACGCCAAGTTTCTGGCTTCGTATAGTGGGTGTGCGATAGCCAAGCCTCGTTCACATGCGCCGACAGGCTGACCGCCTTCGATCCGAGCACGCGCTCGAGGGCGCGCACGTACGGCACGCGCATCGTCGGCAGGGACGCCCCGCGATCGAGCCAGACGACCCAGTCGAGCTTTGTCGACAGCACGAGCACCCGGCCGACCCTGTCGGCGATGGATTCCCAGTCGGAGCGTCTCCGGTGAATCACAGGCGTGTGCAGCAACACCAGAAGATCGATCTTGCCGCCCGACTGGAGGTAGTCAAGTGCGACGTTGCCGCCGTGGCTGTGCGCGAAGACCATGTGCAGGCCATTGAGCCCACGGCTACGCTCCCACAGCGCGAGCTGCTTAGCTGCCGCTCGTCGCCCAGAGCGCGAGAATGAGCCACCCCATCGGTAGAAGGAGGCTTCGTCTTCATAAAGATCCGAGGGCGTCGCGGTTCGAATGTGGCTGGCCATCTCGCCGGTTGGCCAGAACCAGTCCGTCTCGGAGGGGAACCCCGCATAGGTTCCGTTCACCAGAATGCTCCGGCGCGAAGTCGCGGCCGTGGGCGCGAGAACGTCTTCGAGGGGGCTTGCCGACCGGTCATCCGCAATACCCCCGAGGTTGCGAAGCGCGACCTCGCCAAGAGGCGACAGCTCGTCTTCACCCTCCAGAAGCGCAAGTGCCGCCGCTTCCAAGAACCGCAACCCGGGGTATAGCCTCGTCAGCGCAGCGCACGCGACGGCGTGAAGGAGTTTGCTCGGGCTCCACAATTGAAGCGCGAGGATAGCAAGTCCCATGAGTGGGTCGCCGGTGTCGATTAGATCTCTCAACCCGCGGCCGACGATGTATGGGTCCCGCGCCAGCTCCGCTATCGCGGCCTGACCAAAAATGCCAGGAGTGAGGAATTGAAACTCCTCACCGTACGGCTCGAGAAGTCGCACGCGGATGAGGTCGATGAGCTGCCAACTCTCGGTGACGACCAGCGGCGGTAACGCACGAATCGAAAGCAATGATTCGACGATCGCGGGCGCCTCTTCCATCAGAACAACGCGGATGTCGTCGGAGTCGCTTCCGAGTACGACGGCAAGCGCGACCAGTCGTGCAGCCAACAGCGCCTCGCCGTCATCGCCCTCGACCGCGACGCGGTCAACGAATGCGCTCGGCCTGAAGCTCTCCGGATCGAACATCGACACCCCATCTCCGGGGCAAGACTAGCGAGAGTGCCGCGCCAAGTCCTCACGCAAGGAGAGTGCTCGAGTAGGGATAGTCGCGGGCAACGACGTTCGCGCCCGCCGCCTCATTCGCAACTGGACGGTCCGCCGTGGTCACCATTTCCCCACTGCGATCTTCGGCGGTTGTGATCGGATGTACCGCGCCGCAAGGAATGCCCCGACCAGCACGCCGATCGCCAAGACCCAGCCGACGTAGGGCACGGCGAGGAGGGCTAGAGCAACAATTGCGGCGGCAATCCACACCCAGGTTGCGGAGTTCGGTGTCGGCGCGGCCGGAACGATGGTGGGCTCAGCGTAGGCAGCGGGGAGCACCTGCGTTATCCCATCGGGGATGTGTGGAACGGTGACGGGCGCGCCATCTAGCCACTCGCCCGGAACGTCCGTCGCACGCGGAATCGACAGCGTGACCTCCGCCGCGACGCGAGAACCGGCCAACCGACCCCACACGGCCATCGTCAAACCCCGCTCCCGCTGCGCGTCGATCAATGGAAGAGCGTTCTTCGATGTCGTCGGCGACAGTTCGCCGACCGGCTCGTTGTCAAGGAGAACGGTCGCGACGGACTTGATACCGTTCCGAGTCGGCACATCGTTTCGCTTCAGGGTGAAGAGCAGATTCACCGTGCTGTCAGGAGAGAGGTAGCCGGTCAGGTAATCCAAGTGCTGGCCCTCGCCACTCACCTGGACCTTTCGACCCCGGGGCGCGATCGTGTACGGACCGACCGGCGGCGCGTTCTCCGGAAAGACATCGGCGGGCTCGGGCAAGGCGATCCGGATCGCGCTCTTGAGTTCCAGCCCCCGCCGCGTATTCCTCGTCACCGCCCAGATCCGCGCGTCCACCACGGGGACGGCCCCTCCCTGAACAATGCCGGCGACGAACGACTGGACTGCCCTTGCGATGTCCGCGCCCAGA
>Ga0182736_1000777_pt1 | contig 40682 bp, 39 predicted proteins | sample eDN5th30CKraftBY_FD_128882 | JGI IMG/M metagenome (GOLD analysis project Ga0182736, IMG submission 128882) | Enriched backyard soil microbial communities from Emeryville, California, USA - eDNA 5th pass 30_C Kraft BY (version 2) (version 2) | ecosystem: Environmental > Terrestrial > Soil >... | reverse complement strand
GACCCGCGGGCGCCTGCCCTTCCACGGCAAAGGGGGGCCGGGGGGGGCCCTGGAAAGGGGGGAGGTGCGGGGGGGCCTGGGCGACGGCCCCGCAAAAGGGCGGGGGGGGGGGGGCGTGCTTGCCCTCCGCGCCTGCCCTTGCAGGCATATTTACGCCAGCCGGCGGAAACGGGCCGAGCGGATGCGCGTGAACTTGCCATCCGCAATATCGTAAAAGGCAAAGTTGATGCTTTGCCTTCGCGTGCCCTTGACGAGTGGGCCGGTCGGGAAATCCGGCCAGTCCTCCAGCGGCGTGAGCGTCGTGCGGATCTCAGCGGCGATGCCCGCCTCGCTGCCGATGAAGCTCAGCAGGTCGACATGCTCGTCGATCCGTGCTTTCACCTCACGATAAAAGGCGACCACCGCCGCTCGGCCATGCAGGGTTGCTGCCTGTCCGTGAAAGGCCACGTCATCCGCATAATAGGCGCTGAAACGATCGAAATCATTGCGGTTGAAGGCATCCAGATAGGCTTCGAACCAGCGGCGGTCATGCATCATCAGGCGGCGGCGGGCTGCGCGTCGGCCAACTGCTCGCCATGGCGGCCGAGTGCGAAGACCAGCATGAGCAACGCGACGAGCAGCGGCAATATGGCAGCCAGTGCCAACGTCCACTGGAGTGAGAAATGCTGGGCAAGAGCGAATGTGCCCGCCGTTGGCGCGATGATGCCGCCAATGCGGCCTGCACCGCCCGCCCAGCCGAGCGCGGTGCTCCGCATGCGGGGCGGATAGACCAACGTGATCATGGTGTTGAGGCCGCCTTGTCCGCCCGTCTGGAAGAAGCTCCACAAGATGGCGACGAGGATGAAGGCGCCCGAATGGAAAGGCACCCATGCCAGCGCGTTGAGCGAGATGGCCAGCGCGACATAGAAGAGCGCCAGCAGAAGGGCGGGGCGGAAACGGTCCATCAGCCAGCCGATGCATAGCGTACCGGCGACGCCGCCCAGATAGCCGATCATCGCCACGATGGCGAATTGCTGGATCGGGATGCCTGCCATTTCCTGAAAGAAACTGGGCAACCATGCGCCCATCAGCGCGATATTGGTCATGCTGAGTGCGCAGGCGGCCCAGATGAGGCCGGTCATCCACATGCGGCCCTCGGAAAATACATCGAGCAGCCGGGCCTTGCGGGCCGTCGATTGCTGTGCGTTGAGGATGAACAATTCATCGCCGCGCAGCGCGATGGTGCGGTCGAGCCGCCGGATGGTACGGGGGATGCGCGGATCGGCCGGGTTGCGTTCCGCCCGGAACTTCAGCGATTCGGGGACGAACATGACGAGCAACGGAACGCAAAGCAGCGGCACCAATCCGCCGATCCAGAAGCCGCTCTGCCAGCCATAGATATCCAGCAGCCATGCGGCGACCGCGCCGCTCGCTGCGCTGCCCGTGGAATAGCCGGCCAGCGCGATCGCCACCATGGTGGAGCGGCGATGACGCGGTGTGATTTCGGAAATGAGCGCCATGGCCATCGGCAGCCCGGCGGCCATGAACACGCCGGCAATGCCCCGCATGATCGCCAACTGAACGAGCGAGTGAACATAGATGCTCGCCAGCGTGACCGCGCCGAATACGAAGCAGGAAAAGATCAGCATGCTGCGTCGCCCGAAGCGATCTGCCAGCGGCGAAATGGCGAAAGCGCCCACCGCAAGGCCGATCTGCTGGGCGACGAACACCGGCGTCATCGCCAGTGTCGGCTCGTTAAAGCCTTCCGCGATGGCTGGCGCGATCTTGCCGATCATGAAGATGTCGAAACCGTCGATGAAGCAGATCAGGATGCAGACGAACAGTGCCGTCAGTTGGGTGCGGCCAAGGCGTGTGCGATCGATGAAAGCTTCGACGTCAAATTGGTTCATGAGCAGCATCCCCGTCCCACACCCGGTTGGCCGGGGCTGGTTATCGCGGCCACTCAATCACGCCGATAGTGGGGAATCAACAAGCTTGTGCATGGATAGCCGTCTGTGATGGCGCATCATGTCATATTTCCGCCCGTGTGATCCGGCGAAGGCGGCGCAGGCCGAACCGGAGAGGGAAGGGTGCGCCCAGATTGACTGGCGCGCCGAGCATATTATGATCGGTAGTTGAGGACGACCTCATCCCATCTGGCTCACCATGATCTGGGACAATGCATCCGGGACGGCCCGCTCTTTGAAAGGAGGGCCGCCATGGCCTGGATTTTGTTGGGTGTCGCAGGCTTACTAGAGATCGTCTGGGCCTTTGCGATGAAACAGTCGGAGGGCTTCACTCGCATGGGCCCCACCGCCATCATGCTCATTGCGATGCTGGCCAGCTTCTGGCTGCTATCCCTTGCGATGAAAATATTGCCGCTGGGGACAGCCTATATGGTGTGGACCGGCATTGGTGCAGTCGGCGCATTTCTGGTCGGCTGGCTGGTGCTTGGCGAGGAAGCGGGTGCCATGCGGATCGCGGCGGCGGTGATGATTGTGGGCGGGCTGGTGCTGATGAAACATGCGTCGCCAGGCTAAAGGGATACCAAATCCGCGTCGCGGATCGCGCAACCACCATCTGCGGACCGACAGAACTGAATGACAAGTGGCACGAGTCCTTATTATGTCATGGCGAGGCCGTTATCCTGCTTCACCATATCCGCCGCCTTTTCGCCGATCATGATGCAGGCCGCATTGGTGTTGCCCCCGCAGATGCGCGGCATGATCGCGGCATCGGCAACGCGCAGGCCGGCAAGGCCATGCACACGCAGACGCGGATCGACCACGGCCATATCGTCCTTGCCCATCGCGCAGGTGCCGACCGGATGGAGCGCGGTGTTGCAGGCGGTGCGGACCCAAGCATCGATCTCGGCCGGTGTCTGCACGTCCGCGCCGGGCATCACCTCCGCGCCGAGCACATCGGCGAGCGGCGAGGTCGCGAAAATCTCGCGCAGCTGGGGAATGAGGCGGCGGAAGAAGGCGCGGTCATTTTCCGTTGAGAGCACGTTGGAGAGGATGCGCGGCTTGTCCGCCGGGTCGGTCGAGCGCAGCTTGACCCAGCCTCGCCCCTCCGGCCGCAGCAGCACGCAGGCCATGGCGACGACATCATCCTTTGGCTTGCGCCAGCCGGGCGCCCAGAGCTGCGCGCCGATCATGGTCGGCTGGAACAGGCATTGCGCGTCCGGCCGCTCCAGTTCGGGGCGGGTCTTGATGAAACCATTGGCGGTGACCGGCATGTCCGCAATCATCCCGCCGCGGTTGAGCAGCCAGTGCAGGGCGGAAATCGCCGCGCGGTCCAGCCGCAGCGCATTGGTGAGGGTCACGTCGCGCACCGCGCGCAGCACCATGGCAACGGAGGGATGGTCCTGAAGATTCTGGCCGACGCCGGGCAGGTGATGGACCGGCTCGATTCCCATGTCGCGCAGGACCTCGGCCGGGCCGATGCCGGATAATTGCAGCAGTTGCGGCGAGTTGTAGGCGCCGCCGGAGAGAATGATTTCCTGATTGGCGGAGACACGCTGGTCCCGCCCTTCGCTATCGCGATAATGGACGGTGGTGGCCCGGCCGTTCTCCACCTCGATGCGCGTGACGAGAGCACCGGTTTCCACAGTCAGATTGGGACGGCTCATGGCCGGGATGAGGAAGCGCGCCGCCGTACTGGCGCGGCTGCCCTCATGGATGCAGAGCGGTGGCGGGCCCCAGCCTTCCTGACTGGCGCGGTGGAAGCTGTCGCGCTCTTCATAGCCCAGCTTCTTCACCGCCGCGATGAAGCGACGATAGAGATCGCTGTCCTTGGGCTGTTGCTTGATACTGAGCGGACCACTCTTGCCATGCCAGTGATCGGCGGCGCCCCAGTGATTTTCCGACTTCTTGAAATAGGGGAGCACATCGTCATAGCTCCAGCCCTCATTGCCGAGCTGCCGCCACTCGTCATAATCGCGGGCGTGTCCCCGCGCATAGAGCATGCCGTTGATCATGGAGGAGCCGCCCAGCGCCTTGCCGCGTGGCTGGCGGATCTGCCGGCCGTTCGCAAAGGGTTCGGGCTCGCCCATATAGCTCCAGTTGAACTTGGGATCTGCCATGACGAAGGGAAAGAGAACCGGCATGGCGAGGCGGATATCGCGCTCGCGCCGGCCGGCTTCCAGCACCAATATCCTGGCGTCCGGGTCTTCGGAAAGGCGTGCGGCGATGACCGCGCCCGAGGAGCCCGAGCCGATAATGATGAAATCCGGATTAGTGCTGGATGTCACGTTCAAAGTTCCTTGAAACGGGCGGATTTGATGTGGGTGAACTGATTATTTGCAATCGTATAGAGAATGATGCTCTCAATCTCGCGCACATCGCCGGCTTTGGTGGGCCATAGCTCGAAATCCGGCCAGTCCTTGATGGTCGTGAACTTGGTGTAGACGTGGAGACCCGCGCCGTTGGGGGCGAGGATCAGGTCGATGATCCGCAATTCCTCATGGATATGCGCTTTCACGCCACGATAGAAATCGACGATCCCCTGCCGCCCGACGATGCGTTTGCGGTCGCCCAGATTGAAATCGACATCATCTGCGTAAAAGCGGGAGAAGCCCTCAAAGTCGTCGCGGTTGAAGGCGTCGATATATTGCTCGAAATCTTCGCGGGTCATGCGGTTTTCTCCCGGTTTTCAGTTGGGCGTGAAGGCAGGTCATCAGCGGGAAGCAGACGGCCCCGGATGAGGTCGGCGGCTCGCTCGGCGATCATGATCGTGGGGGCGTTGATATTCCCTCCGGTCTCGTCCGGCATCACCGAGGCGTCGATGACGCGCAGCCCTTCCATGCCGATAACGCGCAACTGCGGATCGACGACCGCCATCGGCCCCGCGCCCATGCGGCAGGTGCCGAGCGGATGCTGGGTCGTGCCGGCGGTCGCGCGGACATGGTCGTCCAGCGCCTCATCGCTTTGCGCCGCATCGCCGGGCGAGAGTTCCATCCCGGTAATCTCGGCCTGCGGCGAGGTCCGGTAGATTTTTCGGGCGATGCGGATGCCCGCGCGTGCGGTGGCGAAATCGGCCGGTGCGCTGAACAGGTTGAGGAAGATGCCGATATGATCTTCCGCTTTCGGGCTTTTGAGAAAGACCTTCCCGCGGCTCTCCGGGTGGAGCAGGATGACATCGGCCGTCAGCTTGTGCTGCGGCGCCTTCTTGATGCCCGGGAACCAGAGATGCGCATCCAGCGTCACGGGGTTGCACCATAGCTGGATATCCGGCTGGGCAAGGCGCGGATCGGTGCGCAGCACCGGATTGGCGCTGTTCACCTGCCGCGCGAACGGGCCGGTGCCGAAGAGATACCATTGGATGACATTCTTCGTCGCGCGGTCGAAGCGCAGCTGGTTGACGAAGGTAACGGGTCTGGCCGCCTCGAACAGTACCGGCACGCGGGGATGCTCGGAGAGATTCTGGCCTACGCCGGGCAGGTCATGAACAACGTCGATGCCCATCTCGCTGATATGGTCGGCCGGGCCGATGCCCGAGAGCATGAGGATTTGCGGCGTATTATAGGTGCCGCCGGAGAGGATGACCTCCCGACTGGCCGTTGCGGTGAGCAATTGGCCCTCGCGGCGATATTCCACACCCACGGCGCGCTTGCCTTGCGTCAGCACGCGCTGGGTGAGCGCGCCGGTGACGACGGTGAGGTTGGGCCGGCGCATGGCGGGCTTGAGATAGGCCTCATAGGTGGAGGCGCGGCGGCCATGGCGGTCTATGGTCAGTTCGACCTTGCCGACGCCTTCCTCGTCGCCGCCGTGAATGTCATCCGTGAGCGGGAAGCCTGCTGCTTCGGCCGCGGCCATCAGTTCATCATGGAGCAGCCATTCGGTCGCGTTGGGGCTGACGCTCAGGGGGCCGTCCGCGCCATGCAGATCCGATGCGCCGCGCCAGCTCGTTTCCATCTTGCGGAAATAGGGGAGCACATCGGCATAGCTCCAGCCCGTGCAGCCCATTTGCGCCCAACGGTCGAAATCCGCGCTGTGCCCGCGCATGAAGACCATGCCGTTGATCGAGCTGGACCCGCCGAGCAGCCGCCCGCGCGGCAGGATCAGCTTGCGGTTGTTCATATGCGGCTCGGGCTCTGTCCAGTAGGGCCAGGTGATTTCCGGCCGCCGCAGGGCCTTGAGAAAGCCCAGTGGCATGCGGATTAGCCAGCTATCCGCGCCGCCGCCTGCTTCCAGCAGCAGCACGCGCGTCGCCGGGTCCTCCGTGAGGCGCGCGGCAAGCACGGCGCCGGCTGAGCCCGCGCCCACGATCACATAATCATACATTGCGCTGGACAGTGGTCCTCTCCCATTGGCTGCAAGCGTTCCCCCGCTAGCGGGAGTCCTTTCCTGCTGTTATTGGGGACATCGTGACGATTCAACAACTCTCCGCCATCGCCGGCTGGTTCGGCTCAATGAAAGGACGCCCCCTCACATGAACGCTCCCTATAATCCGGGACTGCTTGAGCAATTGCAGCTGCGCTATGCCGGGGCAACCGCGAAGATGCTGATCGGCGGCGATTGGGTGGAAGCGGCGTCCGGCGAGACGTTCGAGACGGTCAATCCATCCACGGGTAAGCTGATCGCCCATGTCGCGAGCGCCGGCGAATCGGATGTTGACCGGGCAGTGGCGGCGGCGCGGGCCGCGTTCGAGGGGCCATGGGCGAAGGTGAAGCCGGACGAGCGCACGCGCCTGCTCCTCAGGCTCGCCGATCTGATCGAGGCCAATGCCGATGAGCTGGCCCTGCTGGAAACGCTCGATGTCGGCCGGCCGATCCAGTTCTCCCGGATGATCGACGTGGCGGGCGCGATCGGTCAGCTGCGCTATAATGCCGGTTGGGCGAGCAAGATTGCGGGCGAAACGGCGGAGATCAGCGCGCCGGGCGAGTGGCTGAGCTATGTGCTGCGCGAGCCGATCGGCGTATGCGCGCAGATCGTGCCATGGAATTTCCCGCTGGTGATGGCGGTTGGCAAGCTGGCCCCCGCGCTGGCGGCCGGCTGCACCGTGGTGCTGAAGCCCGCCGAACAGACCCCGCTCAGCACGCTGCGGCTGGGCGAGCTGGTGCTGGAAGCGGGCATTCCCGAGGGCGTTGTGAACATCGTCACCGGGCTCGGCCGCACGGCTGGCGCGGCGCTGGCGGCTCATCGCGACGTCGACAAGGTGGCTTTCACCGGATCGACCGTGACCGGAAAGGCGATCATCGAGGCTTCTAAGACCAATTTCAAGCGCGTGCAGCTGGAGCTGGGCGGCAAATCGCCAACTTATATTTTCGCCGATGCCGATCTGTCCAAGGCAATCCCCGCCGCCGCGATGGGCATTTTCTTCAATGCCGGTCAGGTCTGTGCGGCCGGATCGCGCCTGTTCGTCCATGAGAAAGTGGCCGATGCCGTGCTGGAAGGCGTCGTCAATATGGCGCAGGGCATGAAGGTCGGCCAGACGCTGGACGCGGCCACGATGATCGGCCCGCTGGTAAGCGCGACGCAGCTTGAGCGGGTGACCGGCTATATCGAATCGGGTCGCAAAGAGGGCGCGAGCGTGCTCGTCGGTGGCGAGGCGATCGGCGGCGATGGCTATGAGGGCGGCTATTTCGTGCAGCCGACCGTGCTGCTCGATACGAAGCCGGATATGCGGGTGCGCAAGGAGGAGATTTTCGGGCCGGTGCTATGCGCCATGCGGTTTGATGACGATGCGGATATCGAGGCGCTGGCCGGCCGCGGCAACGAGACCGAGTTCGGCCTGTCCGCTTCCATCTATACCCAGAATATCAGCACCGCACATAAGCTGGCGCGGCGCCTGAAGGCCGGCACGATCCGCATCAACGGCTCGGGTGGGGTCGATCCGGCGCTGCCGCTCGGCGGTTTCAAGGCCTCAGGCTGGGGGCGTGAGAATGGCAAGGCGGGGATTGAGGCCTATACGGAGCTGAAAGCCGTGAGCGTCGCGCTGTAACACGGCCGAACGGGGGGAAGAGCGATGGCGAGACGAGCGCCGGCACCGGAGGCACCGCCGCGCAAGGCAGGCGCGGCGAGTGCAGATACGGCGGGTCCGCTGGAAGATGCCTGGCGGATCTTCGATGCGCGGCATTTGCCCTATCGCGTGCTGATGCTCGGCAAGATGCTCGATCGCCTCACCGCCCAGCAGGTGCGCGAACAGGCCGGGCTGTCGCTCGCCGAATGGCGCGTGCTGGTGCATCTCGCCGTCATGGGAGCCAAGAGCGCGAGCGAGGTCTCGGCCGCTGCGCTCGTCGACCGGGCGGAGGTGAGCCGGGCGGTGCGGACATTGGAGGCGAGCGGCTATCTCCACCGGGCGGATAATCCACGCAACCGCAAGAGCAGCCTACTCGCTCTCACCCCGTCCGGGCAGGCCATCTATGATGACGTTCATATGCAGCGCCGTGTTTTTTACGAAGCGCTGACGGCGGGCCTGACATCGGACGCGCTGGCTATGCTGGATGGATCGCTGCTCCACATGGCGCGCAATGCCGATCGGCTCGCACGCGAATGGGCAAGCACCGGCAGCTAAACGAAAACAACGGAGAAGAGGCATGACAGCGATGGATTATGACGCCTATGTCGAGGCCTTCAATCAGGGGGATGACGCTGCTCTGGTCGAGCGCTGGTTCGCGCCCGATTGCGTGATGTACGGCGCCACGCGAACCAGCCGGGGGCGGGAGGAACTGCTCGCCTTTCTGGACTGGGCGCATGACGGCGTGCGCGAGATCGTGCGGCCGCGCTATGTAATGCAGCAGGAAAACCGGCTGTTCGTGGATGTCGACATGGATTTCATCTGCCATGCGCCGCGACCGGACTTTCCGTTCGGCGCGCTGATGCCGGGCGATATCCTCACCGTCCGCTTCTTCGTAACCTACAAGCTGGATGAGGACGGGCTGATCCGCGAACTTTGCTCGATGACATGGCCGGCCGGGCAGGGCGTGATCGCCGCGCCGATGCTATCCGGGCATGCTGGTGGGCGGGCGGCCTATCATGCCTATGCGGCCGCGTTCAGCGCTGGCGATATCGCCCGGGCCTCGCGCTATTATACGGATGATTGCACCTTGTCCCTGCCATCCGCGCCGCCAATGCAGGGGCGCGATGCGATCCGCGCCTTTTATGAGGATATGTTCAGGTCGGTGCGCGAGCATCTCACCGTCCATGCATTGATGATCGACGACAACGGCATTGCGGTGGACTGCACCAGCACCTTCGTCGCACAGGTGGATGCGCCCGATTTCGTGGTTGCGCCGCTCAAGGCGGGGGAGGCGGTGGCGGTGCGTGTGTTCGTCATCTACGGCCTGTATAATGGCCGCATCCGCACGATCGACGTCGCCCGTGCCGGAGAGATGGAGCTGGTTCAGCCGGATTAGCCGGAGTCACAGGATTTATCAGCTCACATCTGCTGATGAACGCTCGCAGAATCCCACGTGAAAACGCCCTCCCGGCGCGGCATGTTCCGGCTTTTCCGGCCCCATCCACCTTGTTTCGTGGCGTAATCGGGCGCACCTTCCCCCTTGGCCAGCGACAAGGAGACAAGGCGTGAGTGCAACCCGCAATGAGAGCGACAGCATTGGCACCATCGCGGTGCCCGCAGAGGCCTATTGGGGCGCGCAGACCCAGCGCAGCCTTGAGAATTTCCCCTTTGGCGAGACCGAGCGCATGCCCATCGGCATTATCCACGCGCTGGCGATCGTGAAGCAGGCAGCCGCCCGCGTGAACTGCAACCATGGGCTCGATGCCGGTCTTGCCCATGCGATCGGCGAAGCGGCGGCGGAGGTGGCGGCAGGGCGGCTGGACGATCAGTTCCCGCTCGTCATCTGGCAGACGGGCAGCGGTACGCAGAGCAATATGAACCTCAATGAGGTGATCGCCGGCCGGGCCAATGAGGTGCTGGCCGGCAGGCGTGGCGGCACCAGCCCGGTCCACCCCAACGATCATGTCAATATGAGTCAGTCCTCCAACGATAGTTTTCCGACTGCGCTCCATATCGCCGTCGCCCGCGCCGTGACGGATAAGCTCCTGCCGGCTCTGGACGGTCTGCATGCACTGATCGATGCGAAGGCAAAGGCGTGGGCGGGGATCGTCAAGATCGGCCGCACCCATTTGCAGGATGCCACGCCGCTGACGCTGGGGCAGGAATTTTCCGGCTATGCCCGGCAGCTTGCCAACTGCCGCACACGCATCGCCCACACCGTGACGCAGGAGATGATGCCGCTGGCGCAAGGCGGCACGGCGGTGGGCACCGGGCTCAATGCGCCGGATGGTTTCGCTCACGCGGTCGCAGAGGAAATCGCCACACTCACCGGGCTGCCTTTTCATAGCGCGCCCAACAAATTCGAGGCGCTGGGCTCCAACGATCCGCTGGTGCAGGTTTCGGCCACATTGGCCACGCTGGCCGTCGCGCTGAACCGGATCGCCAATGATATCCGCCTGCTCGGCAGCGGACCGCGCTCCGGCCTTGGCGAGCTGGACCTGCCCGCCAATGAGCCGGGCAGCTCGATCATGCCCGGCAAGGTCAATCCCACCCAGTGCGAGATGCTGACGATGGTGGCGGCGCAGGTGATCGGCAATCATCAGGCCGTGACCGTCGGCGGTCTGCAGGGGCATCTGGAGCTGAACGTGTTCAAACCGATGATCGGCGCGGCGGCGTTGCGCTCCATCCACCTGCTGGCGGTCGGCATGGAGAGCTTCGGCACGCGCTGCATCGCCGGGCTGAAGGCCAATGAGGAACGGATTGCAGAGCTGGTCGAGCGATCGCTGATGCTGGTAACGGCGCTGGCCCCCCGGATCGGTTATGACAATGCCGCGAAAATCGCCAAACATGCCCATGCCGAAGGGCTTACATTGAAGGAGGCCGGCCTTGCGCTGGGGCTGGTCGACGAGGCCACGTTCGACCAACTGGTGCGGCCTGCCGATATGGTCTGATCCGGCGCACGACATGGCGTGGCCCCGGCAGGACAGAGACCATTGGCCGGGCCGGAACGAGCGGGCCTTTCAGCCGTTGTTGAGAAAGGCAGCTGCGTCAGTCGTGCGTCAGTCGGATCGTCCGGCATGAAACGGCGAGAATCGCTGGCGCGCTGCTCCCCTTGCCATGTGAGGAGAAAGCAAATGGCTGACCGACTCGTGACAGAAGAAAGCAACCGCCTAATCTCATCGGAAAAGGTGGACGGCACCGCCGTTTATAGCCGTGACGGCGAGAAGCTGGGCAGTGTGAAAAGCTTCATGGTCGACAAACGCAGCGGCAAGGCGGAATATGCCGTTCTGCAATTTGGCGGTCTTTTCGGTATCGGTAGCGACTATTATCCTATTCCGTGGGATATGTTGGCCTATGATGTCGATCAGGGCGGCTATGTCGTCAATATCGACAAGACGAAGCTTGAGAATGCGCCCCGCTATGCGACCGGTCATGAGCAGGTGCATGACGACATGTATAGTCGCGAGGTGCATGGTTATTGGGGAATAACCGCTCCGTTCATCTGAGCGAAGGCGCGGCCCGGCAGCGGGGCAAGGCTCCGCTATATGGGCCGCCGCCGGGAGAATGATTATGCCAGCAAAATCAAAAGCGCAGCAGAAAGCAGCCGGCGCGGCGCTGTCCGCAAAGCGCGGCGATACGCCGAAAAACAAGCTCAAGGGCGCGTCCAGGGATATGGTGAAGTCCATGAGCGAGAAGCAGCTTGAAGAACTCGCCCACACCAGCCGGAAGAACAAGCCAGATCACGTCTGAGCGCGGCTACTGTCGGTAAATCCACCGGATGGTCTTGCCCGACGAGCTTGTCTTTGCTCCTGATTGGCCATTAAAGGTCGGTACAGATTGTTATCGGTCGAACTCGGCCGGAGACGCATAGCAGGAGAAGGGTGAGCATGAAGATCGCGATTATGGGCGCAACGGGCAATGCCGGCCAGCGTCTCGTCCAGGAAGCCGTAAGTCGTGGGCATCAGGTGACTGGCATCTCGCGCCATGCCGACACACAGGCTCCACGCGACGGCGTGACTTGGGTGAAAGCGGACATCGATGATGTGGACGACATGGCGGGCAAGATTGCCGGCCATGATGCCGTGATCCTCTCCATGCCGTTTAACGGACTGAATGCGGACAATGTCTTCGCCGTTGCCCGTAAGGGGAGCAAGCGGCTGCTCGTCGTCGGCGGGGCGGCCTCGCTCAAGACCGAAGAAGGGGTGGTCCTGCTCGACACGCCGGACTTTCCGGACTTCATCAAGGTCGAGGCAACGCCGGCGCGGAATTTTCTCGACCGCCTGAAGAGCGAGGCTGATTTCAGCTGGACCTTTCTATCGCCCGCCATGTTCTTCGGCCCAGGTGAGCGCACCGGCACGTTTCGCCTCGGCAGCGATACGCTGTTGACTGCGGCGGACGGCAAAAGTTCGATCAGCTATGAGGATTTCGCCATTGCGATGATCGACGAAATCGAAACGCCGCAACATGAGAATGCGCGCTTCACCGTCGGCTACTGAGCGGCGCTGCCGAGCCCGGACAGTCGATGAAAGCAGCTGGAATGATGTATTCGCCCGGCGCCGTATAATCATTGGATTTGCGGCGGGAACCGGGCTATTCCCGGTTCATGACCGGCTGCCAGACCTGCGTTGTGCGCAATCAAGCCATTTGTTCGGCGCTCAGCATGCCGGAGGTGGAGGCGTTGTCCCGGATCGGGCGCCATGTGACGATCCGGCGCGGCGAAACGCTGATATGGGAGGGCGATGAGAGCGCTCTGGTCGCCAATGTCATCGAAGGCGTGCTCAAACTCTCCACATCGACAGCCGATGGCCGCGAGCAGATTGTCGGTGTGGTCTACCCGTCCGATTTCATCGGCAGGCCCTTTGGCGGTACGGCCCAGCACAGCGTCACCGCCTTGTCGGATGCGCAGCTTTGTCTGTTCACGCGTCCGGCGTTCGACAGTTTCGCGCATGACTATCCCCAATTGCAGCACAAGCTGCTGGAGCGCACGCTCACCGAGCTGGATCGCGCGCGCGGGTGGATGCTGGCGCTTGGCCGCAAGAGCGCAAGCGAGCGCGTCGCGACCTTCCTGCTGGATATGGCGGAGCGGCTGGGTGAAAGCGGGATGCGGAGTGCTCGCCAGCGCTTCGATCTGCCGCTCACGCGCCAGCAGATGGGCGATCTGCTCGGGCTGACGATCGAGACGGTAAGTCGCCAGCTCACGCGACTAAGGCAGGCGGGGATTATCGATCTGCCTGATCGGCGCACGGTCATCATCCTCGATCGCGGAGCGATGGAGGCCGAGACAGGGAACGCATAGTCGCTGTTTGTCCCGCCGCCTTTTCGCGAGCCATCAGGTAAAGCCCCCCGGCTTGAAATGCTCTGAATGGTGAATGGTCCGCTCTGGAAGGTTGGGGAATGCAACGATTTTGAAGGCATGGGCTTGCTCGAATCGCGTGCAGGCCGCAACAAGCCCACGAACCGGCGCGCTATCGCGCCTCAATCTTGGACAGTTTTGGAGACTGAGGGATGAAGACGCGCGCCGCTGTGGCCTTTGAAGCGAAGAAGCCGCTGGAGATTGTCGAGCTGGATCTTGAGGGGCCCAAGGCTGGCGAGGTTCTGGTCGAGATCATGGCGACCGGCATCTGCCATACCGATGCCTATACGCTGGACGGTCTGGACAGCGAGGGGCTGTTCCCGAGCGTGCTCGGCCATGAGGGTGCGGGCATCGTGCGCGAAGTCGGTGCGGGCGTGACCTCGGTTGTGCCGGGCGACCATGTCATCCCGCTCTACACGCCGGAATGCCGCCAGTGTAAGTCTTGCCTCTCGGGCAAGACCAACCTGTGCACTGCGATCCGCGCGACGCAGGGCAAGGGTCTGATGCCGGATGGCACCACGCGCTTTTCCTACAAGGGCCAGCCCATCTATCATTATATGGGCTGTTCCACCTTCTCCAACTTCACCGTGCTGCCCGAGATTGCAGTAGCGAAGATCCGCACCGACGCGCCATTCAAGACGAGCTGCTATATTGGCTGCGGCGTCACCACCGGGGTGGGCGCGGTCGTCAATACCGCCAAGGTACAGGTGGGCGACAATGTCGTGGTGTTCGGTCTGGGCGGTATCGGCCTCAACGTGCTGCAGGGCGCGCGGATGGCGGGCGCTGACAAGATCATCGGCGTGGACATTAATCCGGATCGCGAGGAATGGGGCCGCAAGTTCGGCATGACCCATTTCATCAACGGCAAGGGCAAATCGCGCGACGAGGTGATCGCGGAAATCCTCGCGCTGACCGATGGCGGCGCGGACTACACGTTCGATTGCACCGGCAACACGGAAGTAATGCGCACCGCGCTTGAGGCCTGCCATCGCGGCTGGGGCACGAGCATCATCATCGGCGTGGCCGAAGCGGGCAAGGAGATTGCCACGCGGCCGTTCCAGCTCGTCACCGGGCGCAACTGGCGCGGCACCGCGTTCGGCGGCGCCAAGGGCCGCACCGACGTGCCCAAGATCGTGGACTGGTATATGAACGGCAAGATCGAGATCGATCCGATGATCACCCATGTCCTCAGCCTTGAAGAGATCAACAAGGGCTTCGACCTCATGCATGCCGGTGAGAGCATCAGAAGCGTCGTCCTGTTCTGATCCGGACAAATCCAGACCCAACCCAATGTAAGGAGGGATTATCATGTTCACACACGTCATGGTCGGCGCCAAAGATGTCGCCCAGAGCAAAGCATTTTACGATGCGACCCTTGGTGCCCTCGGCGCAGGCGCCGGGCAGGAGTTCATGCCCGGCCGGGTTTTCTACAACCATAATGGCGGCGCTTTCGGCGTTTGCCAGCCGGCGGACGGCAATGAAGCGACGCATGCCAATGGCGGTACGATCGGCTTTGCGGCCGCCAACAAGGAGCAGGTAGATGCCTGGCACGCCGCCGGCCTCGCCAATGGCGGCACGAATGAGGGCGATCCGGGCAAGCGCCCGCAAGCACCCGGCAATGCCTATGGCGCCTATTTGCGCGACCCGAGCGGCAACAAGGTCTGCACTTTCTGCCAGTTGCCGGAAGGCGCCTGAGCCATGACGCTGGAGGCGCTTTCGACAAACAAGGCCTTTGGCGGTGTCCAGGGCGTCTACCGGCATACCTCGCGGGAGACGAGGACGGCGATGACATTCGCCGTTTTCGTCCCTCCGCACGAGCCGGACGAAAAGCTGCCCGTCCTCTGGTATCTTTCCGGACTCACCTGCACCCATGCCAATGTCATGGAAAAGGGCGAATATCGCGCGGCATGCGCGGCGGAAAAGGTGATTTTCGTCGCACCCGACACATCGCCGCGCGGCGATGATGTGCCTGACGACGCCGAGGGCAAATATGATTTCGGATTGGGCGCCGGTTTCTATGTCGATGCGACACAGGCGCCATTTGCGACCAATTACCGGATGCGCAGCTATATCGAGACGGAGCTTCCGGTGCTGCTGGCCGAGCATTTCCCTGTCGATATGGCGCGGCAGGCCATCATGGGCCACAGCATGGGCGGCCATGGTGCGTTGACCATCGGTCTGCGCAATCCGGGCAGGTTCCGCTCTGTCTCCGCTTTCTCGCCGATCGTTGCGCCGAGCCTGGTGCCATGGGGCGAAAAGGCGCTGGGGGGCTATCTGGGCGCGGACAAGGCCGAATGGGCGGATTATGACGCGGTGGCATTGATCGAGGCAGGTGCACGCTTGCCCGCGCTGCTGGTCGATCAGGGCGATGCGGATAATTTTCTCGCCGAGCAGTTGCGGACGCATCTGCTGGAGGAAGCCTGCTCAAAGGCGCACCAGAGTGCGACCATCCGCATGCAGCCGGGTTATGACCATAGCTATTATTTCATCTCGACCTTCATGGCCGAGCATGTCCGCTGGCACGCCGCGCGACTGAAATGAAGCGAGCCGGGCGGCGCACAATGCCGCCCGGTCTTACCTCCCCACTCACCGATATGAGTAACGCGCCTCACACCGGCAACGCGGGAGAGCCCCCAAGCCACCGTCGCAGCGGGGTCTTGCATGCATTGTCATAGCATATCGGATTGACGCTGGACGTTGACAAAGTCCTCACCTAGTGTCTGCGCCGGCACTTGGCATAGACCGATGTGCAGACTTGAAAAGGGGGAGGATATTCATGCCCAGGCTTATTGCGCTTGCTGTTACCGTTGGGGTGCTCGCGGTCATCGCCACCTGGATTTTCGGTCTTGATCCTCTGGTGGCTGCAAAGCTGCAAGTGTGGCAGGCGTTCATCGCATGGGGCTGCCATTTCCATGCCGGGGGTGGCAATCTCGGCAGCCGCCAGACGGTGGTCTGCATGAGCTTCGGGGCACTGGTCGGCATGGTTTCGGTGATGCTGGCCGGCCAACTGGGCTCGCTGGGTTCGCTGGCCGCACCGGTTGCGGTCGGTCTGGGCGCCACGGTGATCGTGCTGATGTCGAGCGTATCTCTGCTCGCGGCCATTCCGGCGAGCGTTTATGGTTTTGCCGCGATCGCCGGACTGATCCTGCTCGGCGACGGGGTTGCGCCTGAAGCCGCGCTGGTGCCGACGATCCTGTCGGTCATCATCGGTGCAATCTTCGGCTATGTGTCGGAGTTCATCTCCAACGCGCTCACCAAAGAGGGCGCCTGAGGCAAAGATCGGCCACGGGCAGCGTCGCGTTCGTGGCCGATAGTCCGTTCAATCGTGAGCGATTAGCCACGGGAGAGCGCGGCACGGCGGGCCTCGTGCCGCCGGATGAAGCCATCATTGAGGAAAGTGCCGAACGGGACGAAGGCGGCGAAGAAGGTCCGTAGCCAGCCGCCAATGCCAAATCCCTTGCCAGGCAGCGCCACCAGCATTGCCGCGACATAGGCAAGAAACGCCAGGCCGTGGGTGAGGCCGACCGGCGGCACCAATATCGGATTGCCGAAGCCATATTTGAGCGGCATCGCAATGAGGAACAGGGCGATGGTCGTGACGCCTTCGATAAGGGCGATGTAGCGAAACAGCCTCAGCACGGCACACTCCGTTGATCCGTTGATATCCGACTCGCGCCATAGCGGTCGGACTGCATGCGCGCCACCCACCCGGATGGGGGGAGGGCGCCACCATTTGGCTGCCTGTCACCGGGTTGAATGGTGCGGCCGGGTCGGCTCGCGAAAAATCGTCATCAGGCCAAGCCCTGAGGCGGCATGTGCGGATTGCCCATAGACAGCGCCGATGCGAGCCTTAAACTGCGCTTCGGTTAGGCGAAACGCCAACATTGGAGAGGGGATTCGCGCGTGGACGAGTGGCTGCTCGGCATCGTCGACTGGATCGACGGACTGCCGATACATATGACAGTGCGTGATGCCGGCTGGGTCGTGCCCGCCGTGCAAAGCGTGCATATCGCCGCCGTGGCGATTGTTTTTACCGCGGCGTTGATCCTCGCTCTCCGGGGTATGGAACTGGTCGGCAGGCATTGGAGCCTCGCGCGCTGGTCCCGCTATTTTCGCGGCTCGACGATTGCGGCCTTATGGGTTCTGCTGGCGACCGGACTGGTCATGGTCCTGGCCGAGCCGGAACGCGAATTGATGAACTGGATTTTCCGCACCAAGATGCTCCTGGTTATCGTCACGCTGGTGATCGCGCATGTGATGGGCCGGCGGATTCGGGATGGCGGGGTAAACCGGCCAGCGGCCGGAGGGGTGCGAATTGCGGCTGTTCTCGTGTTGCTGCTCTGGACCGGCGTGGCGATGGCCGGGCGTTGGATCGCTTATGCGGGCTGACGGGATGAAAGCCCCGGGCAGACGCATCTGCGCCCCGGCAAAGACGGCCTACGCAAGAGGGGGTAATCGCCATGATTGACACGTTGCTGGATGCTATCGGCGACAGTTCGGTCGGCATGTTCATTGCCGAGAGCGCCACGGCTTTTCCATGGATCGAGGTGGCACATGTGCTTGGTATCGTCGTCGTTTTCGGCTCGATCCTGCTTGTCGACCTGCGGCTGATCGGTCTGGCCGGTCGGGATTATCCTCCCCTCTCGTTCAGTCGCACGATCCTGCCTGTCACCTGGAGCGCTTTCATCATCGCGGTTATCACCGGCGCGCTGATGTTCACGTCCAATCCGCACGGCTATTTCGATAATACCATGTTCCGCGTGAAGATGCTGTTGCTGGTGCTGGCGGGCCTCAACATGCTTGTCTTCCATCTCGTCACGATGCGTGGCGGACGGGTGAATGACGGCCCCGGTCCCTTGCCCGGCGGCGCCCGCATTGCCGGACTGATCTCCGTGACGCTCTGGCTCGCGGTCATTGCCTGCGGACGCTGGATCGGCTTTACCATGTCGCCATTTTGAATGACGGTGAAGCGGAGCGTGCAGGAGGCGTGAAACTGATCGATCGATCCGAACAATGCGTTGCAGAGCCACGCGAGGAGCCGGTCCATCTGCGGCTCATCGGCGTGAGCATCAATCGCTTGTTGCGTCTGGTTCGGGAAAGCGACGTGCCGGGCTATGAGCGCGAAGCCCGTTACAAGGAAATCCAGCGACAGCTCATCCTCATGATCGGCCTCTTCGGGGGACTCAACTCGCAAGAGATTGTGACGCTGACTGGTCATGAAAAGGCGCAGGTCAGTCGGGCGATCAAGCCGCTGGAGGAGGCTGGCCTCATCGAGCGGCCGCGGCTGCGCGCCAGGCTGACCTTATGCGCCAAGGGCCGCACCTTGTATAACCGGCTGCTCGGCATGTCCCGCGCACGTGATGTCATGCTGACCGCCGGCATTGCGCCTGCCAGTCTTGAACGGTTCGCGGCCATGACGGACGAGCTGACTGTTATGGCCGCCCATCTCTACACGGAAGAGCGGCGGCGCAGCGCGAAGGCCGGCTTTATCAACCCCAGTGCAAGCAGTCTCGATCTCCCCGCCTGGCCGGAAGGGCCGCGCGCCAAAGCGCAGCCCACGCATCTCATTACGCCCAAGCTGATCAGTCTGGCGGCCTATCTCAATCGCAGCGCCATGCTGGTCTATCAGCGCTGCGAGGGCCTGTCACATTTCCAGTGGCAGGTGCTCTCGCGCATTTGTGACGGCAAACCCATGCCGCTGGCGCTGCTCATCCTGCTTGTGGGACGCGATAAAAGTCAGGTGGGGCGCACGGTCAGCTATCTGGAGAAAGCGGGATTGATCGTCCGTTCCCGCCCATCCGTCCGGCGCGATATCGTGCTGGAGGCGACGGAGCGCGGCATGGATGTTTTTCGTTCCATGTATGATGTGGGTCTCAACCGCGAGGCGATCCTGATGAGCGGCTTCACTCTTGAGGAGCGTCAGGCCTATTTCGCCTGCATGGCCATGCTGACCGAGAATGCCCGGCACATGCGGGAGCACAGCGCCGCGGAGGTGTGAAAGCTCGCGAAAATAACCTTCAGTCGCTTGCAGATCCTTATGGGCCGCGCCTGTAACGAAGCCGAGGTAGGACCAGCAATGAAATCAAGCCGTATCTGCCGCTGCGCCTAAATTCGGCGGGCTAACGCCGAACGGCAGCAAGCGGCCGGCTCAACCGCGCGATCCCGATGCGCGGAATAGCAGCAATTCCAACGCATTTCACATTGAACTAAAAGCGGCCCCGCCTTCTGGGCCCGCCTCGTCCAATGCCGTTGATCCCCGACGCCGGTTTGAAAATACCTTAGCGATCCGGCCGCGTCGTGGGGCTTTCAAGCTGACGCATGACCGAGCCGTCGGGCAGCTTGACCGACACGTTGAAACCGCCCTTGCGGCCGTCCTTCAGCGAATAATATGTAAGATCGATCTTGTCGCCGGGCTTGAGCGTGCGCTTGCTCCATCCCGTGCGGCCGAGATGGTTGGGGCTCATGCCTTCAAACGCCCAGCGCTCCACCGCACCATTCTTGCCGGGCACCGTCACGTAGAGGAACGTATGCGGATTGGTCCAGTCCCAGCGTTCCACGGTCGCGCCGTTCATCGGCACTTCCTTGCCCCAGTTGAACATGGCTGTCGAATGGTGCGCCGGCGCTGGAATGGCGAGCAACGCCAGGCTTGCGCTTCCGAGGATCACGGCACTTGCGCGGCGACTGAATTTCCTGTCCCGGATCATTTTCCACTCCATAGAATGACCGTTGCATCGATTCCCGACATTCGGTTTCATGCTCCCTTGGCACGATCCATTGTATGTTGACAAGGTCAACGGGGTCATGGATCGGCATAAATGTTACGCGAAAAATGTTATGTTACGTAACGTGAATGAGAGCTGTTCGGCAGGCGGAATATTGCTTGACTCAAAGTGGACTGAATCCACTATGACGGGCAAAAGAAAATAGCCGGCACGTCGCGACCGGATGTGAATCAAGGCCGAAACGGCTGGAGAGGATAAACGCATGAATTTCGCACTCCGATCGATGGCAGCGCTTGCCATTGGCCTGTCGCCCATCGCCACGCTGGTGCCGGCCTCCGCCGTGGCGCAGGAGAAGGGCTATGCGGCGCTGGAGAAGCTGCCTGACTGGACAGGAGGGGTGTGGCAACCGGATTGGTCCGGCCTTTTCGGCCCGAACGCGCCCGAACCGCCCACGCTGACGCCGGAGGCAAAGAAGCAGGTCGATGAATTCAACGCGCGCAAGGAGCATGGCGAAAATCTGCAAAGCCGCGCGGCCAACTGCATCCCATCCGGCATGCCCGGCATCATGCGGCAGCCCTATCCAATCGAATTCATATATTCCCCCGGCCGCGTGACGCTCCTGCACGAGACCTATAGTCAGGTTCGCCGCATTTACACCGACGGTCGTGCGCAACCCGAAGATCCCGATCCGGCATTCAATGGCTGGTCGGTCGGTCATTGGGAGGGCGATACGCTGGTGGTCGATACGATCGGCCTCAATTCCCAGAATGTACTCATGGAAGGGCTTCACGCCGGCGAGAATACGCGGATCAGGGAGCGTATCCGCCTGACCGAACCCGATTTGATGACAGTGGAAACCGAGATTACCGATCCGGCGCTGTTCGTCGGCGCCTATAAGCTCAAGACCAATTATGTCCGCGAACGCGACTGGGTCATCCGCGAATATGTCTGCGAGGAGAATAATCGCGACGGCGCCGACGAACAGGGGCGTCCTTCGATGGACATCAGCGAATAATCTCCCACGGCTAACGGGAACAGCAGAGCGATCGTTGCGGGAGCCGGTCAGGCGCAGGTGTGCAATCAGCGAGAGAGCGCTTGCGGCCTGCTCTCTCGCGTGCACCTATCATTGAACGCGGCAAATTTTGCCGGCGGGGCCGCGCCTGACTCGCTGTCAGGCGGCGCGCCCGTCGCCATCGGGCCTGATCAGCCGATCGTAGCCAGCGGCTGGAGTGGCCGGGCGCCATAATGCTGGATAACCTCGGCGGCGGCGAGGCTGCCGAGGCGGCCGCATTCGGCGAGAGTTTTCTGGCGGCTGAGGCCGAAGAGCACGCCGGCGGCATAAAGATCGCCCGCGCCCGTCGTATCGACCAGTTCATCGATGGGTGCTGCGGCGACGGCCACGCGCTCGCTGCCGCTAATCAGGAGCGAGCCCTTCTCGCTGCGGGTGATCGCGGCAATGCTGACCTGCGCGGCGAGATCATCTGCCGCGGCGTCAATGTCCGCACTGCCGTAAAGCGCTTCGATTTCGCTCTCATTGGCGAATAATATGTCGATATGGTCGGCGATAAGCTGCCGGAACTCATCCTTGTAGCGATGCACGCAAAAGCTGTCCGACAAGGTAAGGGCAACCTTGCGGCCAGCACCGCGCGCGATCGTTGCGGCCTTGCGGAAGGCCTCTTTGGCGGCCGGTGGATCGAACAGATAGCCTTCGAGGTAGGTGATGGCGGATGCCGCGACCAGATCGGCATCGATATCCGCTGGCGTGAGATCGACGCATGCGCCCAGATGGGTGTTCATGGTGCGCTGCGCATCCGGCGTTACCAGCACGAGGCAGCGGGCGGTCGCCGGGCCGTCCGTGGCCGGCGGCGTGGTGAAGTGGACGCCGAGCGAAGTCAGGTCATGGCCAAAAATCCGGCCGAACTCGTCGTCCCGCACCTTGCCGATAAACGCTGCGCGCCCGCCGAAGGAGGCGACACCGGCAATGCTGTTGGCCGCCGAGCCGCCGGACGCTTCGATCGCTGCTCCCATGTCCGCATAGAGCGCGTGTGCCCGCGCTTCATCGATCAGTGCCATGCCTCCCTTGGTCATGTCGTGAAGCTGCAGAAAAGCCTCGTCGGCCTGGGCGATGATATCGACAATGGCATTGCCGACACCCAGCACATCATGAATCGCGTCGCTCATCTATTCTCTTTCATTCCGCCAGCGTTGATCGATGCGCTGCATATGGCGCAGCGGCGCTCCTTCGTCACCTTCAACTTGCCCAATGGAGGAGGGGGAGGGCAAGAGCGCGCCATTTCTCGCATCTTGCCGCGGCAGACGCTATTGCCCGATTTTGCACGGCAGGTTCGATCCAGAGAGGCAGAGTCCAGCGAATGTCAGTTACAATTCAACCCGGCATTATTTTCGCCAATAATCGTCCGTTCGTGTTGATCGGCGGCATGAACGTCATCGAGGATCGCGATATCGTGCTGGCGGTCGCCCGACATTTTGTCGAGGTGACCGGCCGGCTTGGCATTCCCTATGTGTTCAAGGCCTCGTTCGACAAGGCCAACCGCTCGTCGGTCCATTCTTTCCGCGGACCGGGGCTGGAGGCCGGACTGGAGGTGCTCGCCGCCGTGAAGGCGATGTTCGGCGTGCCGGTGCTGACGGACGTTCATGAGCCGCATCAGGCCGCCGCCGCCGCCGAGGTGGCCGACATCATTCAGTTGCCGGCCTTTCTTGCCCGGCAGACGGATCTGGTTACGGCGATGGCGCGCACCGGCGCGGCGATCAACGTGAAAAAACCGCAATTTCTCGCCCCGGAAGAAATGCGTCATATCATCACCAAATTTCATGAATGCGGGAATGAGCGGATCATTCTCTGCGAGCGGGGCAGTTCGTTCGGCTATAATAATCTCGTGGTCGATATGCTGGGCATGGACAAGATGAAGCCCATGGCGCCGGTCGTTTTCGATGCGACCCATGCCTTGCAGAAGCCGGGCGGGCGGGTGGATTCAGCCGATGGCCGCCGCGAGCAGGCCACCGCTCTGGCACGCTGCGGCATGGCACTGGGCATCGCCGGACTGTTCGTGGAAGCCCATCCCGATCCGGACAAGGCCAAATGTGACGGCCCCTGCGCTCTGCGGCTCGATACGTTGGAGCCCTATCTGCGCCAGATGAAAGCCGTTGATGAAGCGGTGAAGGCCTTGCCCGATATCATGACTGGATGAGCGCGGGGCAGCGGGGAGGGGGCCTCAGCAAAAAGCGTGGCCCTCTTAAACCATCGTTGACTCTAACATTGTGTCAAGGTCCAGATTGCCGCGCGATGGAAGGAGACGGCTGATGACCGATTCGACACATAGCGCATATTCCGGGGATCATGGTTGCTGCTCCGGGCCTGGGAAACCCCGCCACCATGATGAGGCGGCCCCGGTCATCGATCCGGTTTGCGGCATGGTAGTCGATCCGGAGACGGCGGCGCATCAGACCCATCACGCCGGCCGCGACTATTATTTTTGCAGCACAGGCTGCCGAACGAAGTTCATTGCCGATCCCGCGCATTATCTGAACAAGGCTGCCGCCGAGCCGGTGGATGTGCCGCCTGGCACGATGTGGATCTGCCCGATGGACCCGGAGGTGCGGCAGGATCATCCCGGTGCATGTCCCATTTGCGGCATGGCGCTGGAGCCGGAAATGGTTTCCGCCAATGCCGGGCCAAGCAGCGAACTGCTCGATATGTCGCGCCGCTTCTGGATCGCGCTGGCGCTGGCGCTCCCGGTTTTCATACTGGAAATGGGCGCACATCTTTTCCCCGCGCTCCACCATATCGTGCCGATGAAGGTCTCGGTCTGGGTCCAGTTTGCACTGGCAACGCCGGTTGTGCTCTGGGCCGGCTGGCCATTCTTCCAACGCGGCTGGGCCTCGCTGAAAACGCGCAATCTCAACATGTTCACGCTGATCGCTATGGGGACGGGTGTGGCATGGAGCTATAGCGTCATCGCCACATTGGCACCGGGTATCTTCCCGGCGGCGTTCCGTGCCGCCGATGGTGCGGTCGCCGTCTATTTCGAGGCGGCCGCCGTCATCACCGTGCTGGTGCTGCTGGGGCAAGTCCTTGAACTGCGCGCGCGTGAGCGCACGTCCGGCGCGATCCGGGCGCTGCTCAATCTCGCGCCGGCCACCGCGCGTCGGATCGGCGCGGACGGCAGCGAGGACGAGATCCCGCTCGATCTGGTTGCAGTGGGCGACCGGCTGCGGGTACGGCCGGGCGAAAAGGTGCCGGCCGATGGCGTGGTCGAGGAAGGGCGCTCGTCCGTCGATGAATCGATGGTCACGGGCGAATCCATGCCCGTTACCCGCATGGTCGGCGATGCCGTGATCGGCGGCACGATGAACCAGAGCGGCGCGCTGGTGATCCGCACGGACAAGGTCGGGCGGGACAGCATGCTCGCGCGGATCGTCCAGATGGTTGCCGATGCGCAGCGCTCCCGCGCGCCGATCCAGCGCATGGTCGATCAGGTTGCCGGCTGGTTCGTGCCCGCCGTGCTGGCGGTGGCAGTCATTGCATTTGTCGCATGGGGCATCTGGGGGCCAGAACCCCGCCTGACGCATGGGCTGGTTGCGGCCGTGGCGGTGCTGATCATCGCCTGCCCATGTGCGCTGGGGCTGGCGACGCCGATGTCGATCATGGTCGGGGTCGGTCGTGGGGCAGGGCTCGGCGTCCTCATCAAAAATGCCGAGGCGCTGGAGCATATGGAGAAAGTCGATACGCTGGTCGTGGACAAGACCGGCACGCTGACCGAGGGCAAGCCGGCGGTCACCCAAATCGTCGCGGCGGATGGGTTCGTCGAAGCGGATCTGCTGCGAATGGCTGCCGGCGTCGAGCGCGCGTCGGAGCATCCGCTAGCGCTGGCGATTGTCGATGCGGCGCTGGCGCGGGATATCGCTATCCCGCCGGTGACGGATTTTGACTCGCCCACGGGCAGGGGCGCGCTGGGGATTGTCGAAAGCAAGCGCATCCTGCTTGGCAATAGCCGATTTCTGGAGGAGGACGGGGTCATAACGGCGCCGCTTGCCGCCCAGGCCGACGAGCTGCGCGGGGATGGCGCGACCGCTATCTTCATGGCCATTGACGGCACAGTTGCGGGCGTGTTCGCTATTGCCGATCCGGTCAAGCCGACGACGGCGGAAGCCCTGACCACCCTGCGAGCCGAAGGCATTCAGGTAGTGATGCTGACGGGAGACAATCACACGACGGCGCAAGCCGTGGCGCGCCGGCTCGGAATCGATGCGGTGGAGGCGGATGTTCTGCCGGACCAAAAAGCGGCGTTCGTCGCGCGGCTGAAGCGGGAAGGGCGGATCGTCGCCATGGCGGGCGACGGGGTCAATGATGCGCCGGCGCTGGCAGCGGCCGATGTCGGCATCGCGATGGGGCCGGGCACGGATGTCGCGATGGAAAGTGCGGGCGTGACTTTGCTTAAGGGCGATCTCAACGGTATCGTGCGCGCCCGTCAACTAAGCGAGGCGACCATGGCCAATATCCGGCAAAATCTGTTCTTCGCCTTCGTTTACAACGCCGCCGGCGTGCCGATCGCCGCCGGGCTGCTTTATCCCGTCTTCGGTATCTTGCTTTCGCCAATGATCGCGGCGGCGGCCATGGCGCTCTCGTCGGTGAGCGTCGTCACCAACGCGCTGCGCCTCAATCGGGTGCGGCTGTGAATATCGGCGCGGCCGCCAATGCCAGCGGCGTTTCACCGCGGATGATCCGCCATTATGAGAAGATCGGGCTGATCCCGGCGCCGCTGCGTCGGGACAGCGGCTATCGGGATTATGCGCCGGCCGATGTGCATCGCCTGCGGTTCATCGCCAATGCCCGCGATCTGGGTTTCCCGATCGAGGATATCCGCGATCTGCTGGACCTGTGGAGCAACAGTCACCGCGCCAGCGCCGAGGTGAAAAAGCTGGCCATTGCCCGCGCCGAGGAATTGGGGCGCAAGGCTGAAGCGCTTCAGGCATTGCGCGCGACGCTCGTCGAACTGGCCGCGCGCTGCCATGGCGATGAGCGCCCGGATTGTCCGATCATCGAGAAAATGTCCGGTGAAAATAAGGGGGTCGCAGACTAACAGGTGACCGAAAGTCCGATAATATATATTATGTTAAATACGGGGTGAGGCTATCCCATGCCAGGGATGCAACGCCTCACCGTCAGGCCTGCACCCGCGCGGCGTCGAATTCATGGATCAGCGCCACGGTCTGCTCGATATTCGCCCGGCTCGATGCGCCGAACAGGATCGATTCCACATGCGGTTCTCCGCAGATCCACTCAATAGCCTCGCGCGGCCGGATGCCGCCGGACGCCAGCACTGACATGGCGATCATTCGCGCCGGATAGCGCGCCAGCGTCTCGCGATAGCCATCAATGCCGCCGGACATGCGAAAGCCGATCTTGTTGTAATTGGCGCAGACGATCGGATTATCGAGCCCGGCATCCTTCAGCATCGGCAGCAGCTTGGGCACGTTCATGGTGATGAACCCCGCCTCGGCGCCATAGCGCGCCTTGATATGGTCGGAAAAAACGCGGAATGCATCCACAAAGCCGAGGCCCTGCACCAGGTCCGTCACGACATTCTGAAGAAAGACGACCGGCGTTTTCAGGCCCTCGAACATCTTCATCTCGGCATCGACAAGCAATGTCATCATGCTCTCGATATCCTTGGTGAGAACAGCTTTGGAGCCGCGCAGGATGGTGTCGACCAGCCCCTCGCTGGGCAGGAATTTCCGCGCCGCATCAAAATAGCCCAGTTCCGTCACGGCATTGGCGTATTTATGAGCATATGGCATGCCGGGATAGAAGGTGAACCCTTCCCACCTGGCCGGATCGGCACGGACCGCGCTGGCAATCTGGCCGATTTTATCATGGGTAGTGCACATGAACCCACCCGCGCCGGCGTGCAGCGCGATTTGGAGGGTGTCGATGATCGCGCCGATATCCTGAAAGCGCATAGCCTGCTGGCGCGCCTTCTCTTCCGACATATGATTAATGCCGAAAAACTGGTTATCGCCGAAGAGAATACGTTCCATATATGCGGCCTATCTGATTGATATACAGCTCAAACCTGCTCGCGAATATGCGTGGGCGCGGCGCTGCCGGCTTCCTGGGCATGGTCGTGATCGGTCGTCGCGGGCGATGGAAATGGCGGTGGCCGGTAGAAGCCGAAGCGGTCGAGCAGCGCCAGCCAGAAAAATTCGAGCGTGCGCGCATAACGCCGCCAGTAGCGGCGCGGCTCGGTGGTCATGCGATAGACCCATTCAAGGCCATTGCGCGTCATCCAGCCCGGCGCACGCTTTACGGCCTGCGCTTCATAATCGATCGTCGCGCCGACCCCCATATAGACTTTCACGCCCGGCAGACGGAGCCGGTGGCGGTGAATCCATATCTCCTGCTTGGGCGCGCCCAGTCCGATGATGAGGCAGGTTGCGCCGGAGGCGTTGATCATGTCGATAACCTGCGCGCACTCCGCTTCGTCATTCACGAAATTGAATGACGGCCCATGTGCGCCGACCACCGCCTCCCGGCCGCAAATGCCGTTGATCCGCGCCTGCGCCATTTTGGCGATTCCCGGCTTTGCGCCGAGCAGGAAGATGCGGACCGCCGGATTATTCGCATGATGCCGCCAATAGGCCGGGACGATGTCCGATCCCGACGATTTCTGCTTGATCCGGCGGCCAAGCAGCCCGAGCGCCCAATAAACATATTTACTGTCGGACGAGACTATGGTGGCGGTTGCATAGGCAGCCGCAAAATCCGGATTGCGCTGGAGATGATAGAGATGATCCGGGTTGAGCGTGAAGAGCACATCCTCATCGAGCCGGTCGACAATTTCCTGCACTGTAAGGCTGTCGACCCATGCATTCATGAGCCGGGATTGCTGCCAGCTGCCGAAAGCGGGTCGTGAGACGAGGCGTGTCTTCTTCATCATCGGCCGAGCAGCCTCCCCAGCCAGCCCGCGCGCCGGGGCTGCGCCATCGTCGCGCCGGTTGCGCCGCCGCCAAGCGCGGCCGTGCGGATCATCTCGATCGTCGCGTCGGTTTCGGCAGCGGAGATGAAGTCGTTGCCGGCCGGCGTCGCGACACCGCGAATAGCCTGTCCGAAACTCTCCAGCTGCGCGCTATATTCTTCCCCGCGCAGATAGAAGCTCACCGGCGGCGTCAACTCGGTAATATATCTGACGGTCCAGCCTTCGCGATATCCGGGCGGAACCGGCGCATTGCCGGTCAGAAAAACCTGCACTTCCTGTCGATCCGCAAAGATTTTGCCCCCCTCGCCCCAGACCGAGATACGTGTCGTCATCTTGCGCACGGATGCATCGGACCAGTTGACCGAAAGCTGTGCGGTGACACCGCCGTCAAACGCCAGCGTGGCATAGACTTCATCGTCGACCTCAGCCGAGAACCCGCTTTTGAGCAGCGCGCCCGTGCAGCTTTTTGCCTGGCCGAAATACCAGTTCAGGAGATTGAGCGGGTGAGCGGCATAGTCATAGAGGCAGCCTCCGCCCTGCCCTGCCTTGCCGCGCCATGTCGGCTTGGAGGGCTTGAGCACGACCGGGCCATAAGCCTCGGCCAGCACATGGGTTACCCGGCCGATCGCGCCCTGGTCCACGAGCCGCTTCACTTCGTTGAAGGTGCCGATGAAGCGATTATGGTAGCCGACCTGCGTGATCAGCCCCTTGCTGGCGGCCAGAGCGGCCAGTTCCTCGCTCTCGCTTGCGCTCAGTGTCAGCGGCTTCTCGCAAAAGACGTGCAGCCCGCGCTCCAGCGCTTGCCGCACCATCGGAGCATGGGCGGTGCTGGGCGTCGCGATGATGATCGCGTGGAGGTCCGGCAGCGCTAGCACGTCGTCATATTTGCCGACATAGTGCAGCGCGCCATATTTCTCGATGACCTGCCCCACCAGCGCTGCGGAATCGCAAATTGCGATGACGTTGAAATCATCGAGCGCATTCACGATAGCGAGATGAGACAGCCCCATTTTACCCAGGCCAATCACCGCAACATTAATCGCCAAAACCTGTCTCCGCACTGCGCGCCGGGGCTATGACATCTGCGTCTGGTCCAAGTCAATCAGACCCGTTGTAACATCAGCGCTCCGACCGGCCGTTCCGTCGCCGCCCTATAGATGCGCCCTATGCGTCTGCCCCTTCAATTGCGTTAAGATGCCGTGAGTATCCGTCCGTTCGCCTGTTTGACACTGGCGGCTTATGGCCGCAATGCGAGCGCATCAGGCGCGTCGCCAGTCCATTGCGAGTAGTCATGCAGCTTACCGATTTCGATATTGATGGCTTTCTGCGGGATTATTGGCAGAAAAAGCCGCTGCTGATCCGCAATCCATGGTCATCATGGCGTAACCCGCTTGCACCGGAGGATCTGGCGGGCCTTGCCTGCGAGGATGATGTCGAAGCCCGCATCATCACCCGGACGGGCGAGACCTGGACGCTCGAAAACGGCCCATTCGCGGAGGCGCGTTTCAGCCGGCCGGAGCGGCAGCCATGGACGTTGCTCGTGCAGGCCGCCGATCATTTTGTGGACGATGTCGCTGCGCTCGTCGCCCCTTTCCGCTTCGTGCCCAACTGGCGGGTGGATGATGTGATGGTCAGCTATGCGCCCGATGGCGGCGGCGTGGGGCCGCATTTCGATCAATATGATGTGTTTCTGATACAGGGACTGGGCAAGCGCCGCTGGCAGGTAGGCCCCCGGTGCGATGCTGCCACGCCGTTATTGTCGCATCAGGATTTGCGGTTGCTGGCGCGTTTCGAGCCGACCGACGAATGGATTCTCGAACCCGGCGATATTCTCTATGTGCCGCCCGGCTTTGCACATGACGGCATTGCAGTCGGAGACGACTGCATGACCTATTCCATCGGCTTTCGCGCCCCGGCCCGTCATGAGCTGATCGTGGAATGGTGCGATCATGTGGCCGAGGGCGTGCCCGATGATGATCGTTATGACGATCCGGATTTGCGGCGACAGGACAATCCCGGCGAGATATCCGCCGGCGCCCTCGCCCGCCTGCATGACATGGTGACGGACGCGCTGCGTGACCGTGATGCCTTCGCGCGCTGGTTCGGGCAATATAGCAGCATCCCCAAATATCCCGATGCGGATTGGCGGCCCGACGCGTCCGTCGATGTTGCGGAGCTACGCGAACTGCTTGCGGGCGACGTCTCGCTGTGCCGCAATCCGGCCAGCCGCTTCTCATTCATCCGGCAGACGGATGGCCTTCTTCTGCTGTTCGTCGACGGGGAATGTTTCGCATGTAAGGAAGGGGCCGCAACCGCCTTCGCCGAACGCCTCTGCGCGCAGGACCGCATGGGCATCGATCCGGCGTTGGCGGCAGAAACGCCGGTGCTTCACCTGATCGCAGCGCTCTATAATCAAGGCAGCCTCACAATCGAGCCTGAGGCGTAAAGCAGCGGCATGGCGCGCCTGATCCTGTTCAACAAGCCCTATGGCGTCCTGCCCCAGTTCACGGATGTCCGCTCGGAAACGCCGCGCCCCACCCTGTCCGCCTATATCGATATGCCGGGTGTGTATCCGGCCGGTCGGCTGGATCTCGATAGCGAGGGCCTGCTCCTGCTTACCGATGACGGGGCGTTGCAGGCCCGCATCGCCCACCCCCGCTTCAACATGCCGAAAACCTATCTGGTGCAGGTCGAGGGTGAACCGGATGAGGCGAGCCTTGCCCGGTTGCGGCGCGGCTTGCGCCTGAAGGACGGCATGACGCTGCCGGCCGAGGCCAAGCGGATCGACCCGCCCGCGCTCTGGCCGCGCGATCCGCCGATCCGCGTCCGCAAGACGGTGCCGGACTGCTGGCTCGCCCTGACGATCCGCGAGGGCCGTAACCGGCAGGTGCGCCGGATGACGGCGGCCATCGGTCATCCGACGTTGCGGCTCGTCCGCTGGCGGATCGGCGACTGGGCGATCGACGCGCTGCGCCCCGGAGAATGGCGGGAAGCCCCGGTCGCACCCCGCCCGATCCCGCCCCGGTTGCGCAAATGAGGGCCTGGCCGTCGGTTTCCGGTTGGCGCTCGACCAGATTTTGACGTAAGCAACCAAAATGAAAACAGCGCGTTCCGATTGGATAACGACGGTTTTTCACTAAGCCTGCCCCGCTCTGGAGGATGCGCATTGCGCTCGAACATCATTCGTCGACAGCCATCCGCAGTCTTATGTTTGTCGTTTCTTCTCCAGTTCGCTGCGAGCCCTCAGATGGCGCTGGCGCAGGAGGCGAGGCCGGAGCCCGATGATGATGCCGCCATTATCGGCGACACAGAGTTTGAGGAGCAAATTCCGCAGATCGACACGCCATCCGCCGAGCCGGACGAGGCGCTGGAACCCCTGCCCGCGCTTGATCCGGATATCGACCAGCCGCTGATCCCGCTCGAGGCGTTCGACGTAGAGCCGTTCGATGACAGCCGCTACACCGAGGCCGATGAGCGCGCCGCGGCGGAAATCCGTTATAGCTACCGGATTGAAGGACTTGATGCGACTGCGGAGAATGACCTGACGCCAGACATCGCCGGCTCCATCAACAGTCGCTTCTCGGAGCTTTCAGCGCTCAAGGACGGCCGGGGCAAGGCGGCCAACGGCGCGATGATCAATGCGCGGCTGGAGGAAGACCAGAAGCTCCTCACGGATATTCTCTCCAGCGAAGCCTTTTTCGATTCCAGAGTGCGCGGGAGCCTACAACTGCCCGAGCAAGGCAGTTCAGGTTCGGTCACCGCGATTCTGGATGTGGCGCCCGGCCCGCGCTATATGCTCGGCGATATTCATTTCGACGCGCCGCCGGTGGTTCCGGCTGATCTGATCACCAGTTCCTTCTCGCCCAAAGCCGGTGATCCGATCGTCGCGGATCGTATCCTTGCCGGTGAGGCCAGCATTGCCATCGAACTGCCGCAAAATGGCTATCCCTTCGTGGAGATCGGCCAGCGCGACATTCTGCTCGATAGCCAGACCCGGCTTGGCGATTATACGCTGCCCGTGATGCCGGGGCCGCGCAGCAGCTTTGGGGATATCGTCAATATGGGCGACAACCCCGTCTTCCCGCCCGAGCATATCGCGCGCATCGCCCGCTTCCGCAAAGGCGATCTTTATGACAGCCGCAAAGTCGATGATCTGCGCCAGGCGCTCGTCGCAACCGGCCTGTTCTCGGTGGTGACGGTCGATCCCCGGCCGAGTGGCACAGCAGCCGGCGACGGCACGGATTATGCCGATCTGCGGGTCAGTCAGGAGGCCGGCCCGCCGCGTACGCTGGCGGCGCAGGCGGGCTATGCGACCGGGCAAGGGCTCAAGGTGGAAGGTAGCTGGACTCATCGCAATTTCTTCCCGCCGGAGGGGGCGCTCATCGCTCACGGCACGGTGGGCACGCAGGAACAGGCGCTGGGGGCTACTTTCCGCCGCTCCAATGCCGGCCGCCGGGATAGATCGGTGGAGCTTGGTCTCAGTCTGCTCCATAGCAATTTCGATGCCTATGAAGCGTTCACCGGCCAGCTTTCCGGCCGTATTTCCTATGACAGCACGCCCATCTGGCAGAAGCGCCTCACCTATAGCTATGGCTTTGAGCTGCTCGGCACGAATGAGCGGGATTATGATTTTGCGGCCGGCGAGCGGCGGCGGCGGACCTTCTATGTGCTGGCGCTGCCGGGGCAGGTGACGCTCGACACCTCCAACTCGCTGCTCGACCCGACGCGCGGCTTCCGTCTCTCCGCCATGATCTCGCCGGAGACATCGCTGGGCAGCGGCGCACAGGCCTATGCGCGAGGGATTTTCGAGGGCACCGCCTATTATCCGGTGTCGGACGGCATCGTGCTGGCCGGGCGCGCCCGTGTCGGCATGATCGGCGGCGCCGCGCGTGAGCAGATTGCTCCGTCCCGGCGCTTTTACGGCGGCGGCGGCGGTTCGGTCCGTGGTTTCGGCTATCAGGAGCTTGGCCCCAAAGACCCTGATGCACGGCCGATCGGCGGGCGCAGTCTTGTCGAGGCGGCAGCGGAAGTGCGCTATCGCTTCGGCGATTATGGCGTTGTCGGCTTCATCGATGGCGGGCAAGTCTATACCAGCGATCTGCCGCGCTTCACGGACTGGCGGTTCGGCGTCGGTATTGGCGGGCGCTTCTACACCAATTTCGGGCCGATGCGGCTTGACGTCGCCACGCCGCTCAACCGCAAACCCGGAGAATCGCGCATCTCGGTCTATATCTCCATCGGGCAGGCCTTCTGATGGCTGCGGCTGACGACATGGCCCCGGACGAGACGGTCGGAACGGATATCACCCCGCCCCGCCCCAATTGGGGCCGCCGCATCCTGCTCGGCGCGCTCGGCCTCATCGCGCTGCTGCTGGCGATCATTCTCGCCGCCTATATCTGGCTCGGCACGGACAGCGGGCGGCGCTTCGTCGCCCGGCAGGTGGAAGCGCTCAGCTTCGACAATGGCCTCCAGATCGGCGTCGGCCGCATCGAGGGCTCGATCTTCGGCGCGATGCATTTGCGCGATGTGGCGCTGCGCGATCCGCAGGGCACATTCCTGAGCGCGCCGGATGTCGCCATGGACTGGCGACCCTTCGCCTTCCTGCGCAGCCATGTCGATATCCGCGCTCTGGAAATTCCCACGGCGCGCTTCCATCGTAACCCGCAGTTCAAGCCCACGCCGCCCAGCGAAGGGCCGTTGCTGCCGGACCTCGATATCGATGTGAACCGGCTGGAAATCGGCCGGCTGCTCATTGACGAGCCCGTCACCGGCAAGCGCCACCTGCTCGGCCTTTCCGGCACGGTCCATATTGCCGATCGCCGGGCGCAGGTCCGTGCAAACGGGCGCGCCATCGCCGCACCGGGCATTGCGGGCGGAGACAAGTTCGCGCTGACGCTCGATGCGGTGCCGGACGATAACCGCCTCGCTATCGATCTTAAGCTCGATGCGCCGGCGCAGGGTCTTGTCGCCAGCTATAGCGGGGTCGAGCAGCCGCTTGCCCTCGCCATTGCCGGCAAGGGCGACTGGGCCCACTGGGATGGCCGGCTGTCCGGTACGATGGGCAGCGATATGCTCGCCAATGTCGCGCTCACAGCGCGCGACGGCACCTTCACCTTGCGGGGGCCGATCCGCCCTGGCCTGTTCCTGACCGGCCCCGGCCGCGCCATGCTGGAGCCGGTGACGCAGGTCGATCTGACCGCCGCGCTGGCCGAGCGTCGCGCGCAGCTGTCCGGCGGCGTCGCCAGCGATAATTTCACCTTCGGCGCCGAGGGGCTGGTCGACCTTGGCGAAAGTAGCATGCGTGACCTCAAGCTCAGCTTCCGCCTGCTCAAGCCCAGCGTCATCGCGGAAAATCTGCGCGGTGCGGATATCGCGGCCAACGCGACGTTGAACGGGCGCTTCGTGGCGCCGACCATCAGCTATGGCATGACTGCGCGCCAGATCGGTTTCGGCGCGACGCAGGTGGATGGCCTCGCCGTCTCCGGCAGCGCCGCGCTGGACAAGGACCAGTGGCGCATTCCGGTGCAGGGCCGCGCGGCACGCATCAGCGGCGTCAACGAGAGCATAGCGCCGCTGCTTGCTAATGTGCGGCTGGACGGTGATTTCGCTTATGCCAATGGCCGCTTGCTGTCCGACAATCTCAAGCTGCGTTCCGATCGGATCGATGCGACGGCGGTGATCGTAGCGGATCTCGACAAGGCGCTTTATACCGGCGCGCTCAACGGCCGGGTGAACGGCTATAAGGTCGAGAGCGTCGGCATTTTCAACCTCCAGACGAATATGGATCTCAAGACCGGCGCGAACGGCTATTTCAAGCTTGGCGGCCGGGTAACCGCTCGCTCGACCCGTCTGCTCAATGACGGCATCCGCAATTTTCTGGGTGGCAATGCGCTCATCGTGGCCGATGTCGGTTACGACAGCGAGGGCGTCGCGAGCCTCGACCGGCTTAATATATCAGCGCCGGACTTCCGCCTCACTGATGGCCGGGGGCGCTATGGCGCGGATGGCTCGGTGCGCTTCACCGCGCAGGGCAACTCCAGCCAATATGGCCCGCTCGGCGTCGCGGTGACGGGCACCGTGGCGCACCCCGTCATCCGCGCCACGGCCGATCGCCCCGGTCTGGGCGTCGGCCTCGCCAACGTCGTCGCGACGATCCGCGGGGATGATGGCAATTATCTCGTCGTAGCGAATGGCGGCACCGATTATGGGCCGTTCACCGCCGATATTGCCGTGACGATGAACAACGGCCCGCTCACCATTGCTGTGCGGCAAGGCACGGAATTTGCCGGAGTTGGCCTCACCGGCCGGATCGCGCAATCTCCGGCCGGGCCGTTCGGCGGATCGTTGCTTGCCAATGGCGCGGGGATCACCGGCCGGATCGATCTTTCCGATCAGGGCGGCGCACAGCGGGCGGTCATCGATGCGAAGGCGCGCAATGCCAGCCTGCCGGGCAATGTCGGTCTCACCGTGGATCGGGCGATCGTCAAGGCGGATGCTCTTCTCACCGAACAGCCCCGCGTCACGGCCAATGTCCAGCTTGCCGGCACGCGGCTGGGCGACCTCACCATTGCCGCCGCGCGGGCGGATCTGACCTATCGCGAAGGTGCCGGGCAGGCGAAACTGCTCCTGGAGGGCCGCACAACCTATCCCTTCCGCATCGCAGCCAACGCCATGCTCGATCCCGCACTCTGGCGGGTCGCGCTCGATGGTCGGCTGAACGGTATCGACGTCAAGACACGCAACGCCATGCAGATCGTCCCGGCCGATGGCGGCTATACGCTTCGGCCCGCTACCCTTTCCATCGGGCGGGGCAGCTTGCGGTTGGCGGGTCGCTATGGCCCCGGCATGGCGCTGCAAGCGCGGCTGAGCGACGTCAATCTCGCGCTCGCCAACCCCTTCATGCCCGGCCTCGGGATGGGCGGCATGGCCAATGGCAGCATCGATTTCTCGCAAGCATCGGACAGCAGCTTCCCTACCGCCGATGCCCGTCTCCATATCGAGGATTTCACGCGCACGAGCCTTGCGGCCGTCTCCGAGGCGGTCGATATGGATGTGGTCGGCCGGCTGGTGCCCGATGGCGGCAATGCGCGCGCGATCATCCGCCGGCGCGGCGCGGTCATCGGGCGCCTGCAAGCCAACCTCCAGCCGCTGGCCCCCGGTGCTGGCAGTTGGACTACGCGCCTCATGGCGGCGCCGCTTTCCGGCGGTATGCGCTATAACGGGCCGGCGGACGTGCTGTTCTCCCTCGCGGCGCTGCCCGATCAGAGCCTCAAGGGCCCGGTGGGCATTGCTGCCGATTTCACCGGCCGCCTCAATGCGCCGCAACTGACCGGCATCGCGCGTGCCAACAATCTCACTTATGAGAATGCGCAATATGGCACGCGCCTCACCAATATGGCGGTGCAGGGGCGCTTCACCAATGATCGTCTGCAAGTCGAGAGCCTCACCGCCCGCGCCGGCAGCGGCACGGTGAGCGCGAGCGGCTTCGTCTCGCTCAGCTCCGATCAGGGCTTCCCCATCCAGCTCGGCATTGCGATGGACAATGCGCAGCTTGCCAGAGGATCCGATCTGGAAGCGCAGGCGTCCGGCGAAATCCGGGTCGTCAACGGCCCCGGCCAGCCGCCGACGATCAGCGGCCGGATTGCCCTGCCGGAGACGCGCTATCGCATCGTCTATCAGGGGTCGGCGGAAGTCGCGACCCTGACGGGAGTCCGTCATAAGCCGAAGCCCGGCATCGAGCGGATTAGCGGCGCGCCCGAGCCGATGCAGAGCATTCCTTCCAACTGGCGGCTCGACGTGCAGGTCGTGGCCGACAATAAAATCTATGTCAGCGGGATGGGGCTGGAGTCCGAATGGTCGGCCGACATCAAGGTCGGCGGGACCAGCGGGGCGCCGCGCATCACCGGCGGCATCCGCCTGATCCGCGGCACGCTGGGCTTTGCCGGGCGGTCCTTTGAACTGCAACAGGGCCGGCTCACCTTCAACGGCGGCGAGATGACCAATCCCGACCTCAATATCGTCGCGAGCGGCGATGTCGAGGATGTGGAAATCACCATCACCATCACCGGCTCGGCCGGCGATCCGCAGATCGTCTTCAGCTCCGTGCCCGCCTTGCCGCAGGACGAGTTGATGGCGCGCATGCTCTTCGGCAATTCGGTGGGCGAACTCACCGCCATTCAGGCGGTCCAGCTTGCCGCATCGCTCAACAGTCTGCGTGGCGGCAAGGGTGGCCTCAATCCGCTGGGCACGCTCCAGTCCGCCGCCGGCATCGACCGGCTGCGCATTCTTGGCGAGGATAAGGAAACCGGCCGGGGCACGTCGCTCGCGGTGGGGCAATATATCAGTGACGATATCTATGTGGAAATCATCACCGATACGCGCGGCTACACCGCCACGCAGCTTGAGGTGAGCCTCTCCAAGGCCCTTTCCATCCTCAGCTCGACAGGCAGCTTCGGCGGCTCCAGCGTGAACCTGCGTTACCGGCGGGATTACTGATGCGCGCGCTGCTCGCCTTCGCCTGCCTGATGCTCGCCGGTGCTTGCAGCCAGGAGCCCGATTTCAACGCGCGTTATGATGAGCAGGCCAATCGGATCGACGCGCTGGCGGCCAATATGCAGGAGGAACTGGCCGGCCAGCTCAATGCGGCGGCGCTGGCTGATCCTGCACCCTGACCGGCATGTGTCATTCAGCGGGTGCGCCGCCTCAGGCGACCACCAGCTGGGCGACCGGCGCGAAGCTGCGCCGATGCAGCGGGCTCGGCCCATATTCGCGTAGCGCGGCGAGGTGGTCGCGCGTGCCATAGCCCTTGTTGCGTTCCCAGCCATAATGCGGATAGGCGAGCGCCGCCTCACGCATCAGCCGGTCGCGATGTTCCTTGGCGATGATCGAGGCAGCCGAGATGCAGGGTTCGACGGCATCGCCGCCGACGATCGGCCGCGCCGGCCAGCGCCACTCCGGGCGGCGTCCATGCGGCGTCAGGTTGCCATCCACCAGAATCTCGACCGGATCGCAGCCGATCCGTTCGCACAGGCTCTCGACAGCCAGCGCCATCGCCAGCATCGTCGCGCCGAAGATATTCAGCCGATCGATCGCATCGACATCGACCACGCCGACGGCCCAGTGGCAGGTCCGTCTGATCGCAGTTTCCAGCATCGCACGGCGCTGTGCGCTCAGTGTCTTGCTGTCCGCCAGCCCCACCGGGCGCGGATCGCACAAAATCACGGCCGCCGCCACAACGGGCCCTGCCAGCGGCCCGCGCCCGGCCTCGTCGACGCCGGCAATCACAGGCGGGGCTGCACGGGCGGATAGCGCCGGTTCTCGCCCGCGCTGTAGAGGCAGACGCGGTTGCCGGCCGGATCGACCAGCCATGCCTCGCGCCAGCCCCATGGCTGGTCCACCGGTTCGCTGTCGAACAAAAAGCCGATAGATTGCAATGCAGCCACGCGGCCATCGAGATCGTCGCACTCGAAATAAAGCGCATGATCCGCACCGAACAGCGAGAGCGTCGCCCCGCCCGGCGCGGCCAAGCGCGCATAAGGCAGGTCGGGATTGTCCAGAATCAGGCGCAGGCCCAGTTCGTCATAGAAATCGCGTGAGGCGGCAAGGTCGCGCACCGGCACGCTCAACTGGTTGAGCCGCATGGTTTCGCCCAGGTCGAGCCGCACCGTTCCATGGCCCATCGGTCCGTGGCCCCCGCCCAGTTCCGGCGCTTCCCGCAGGGCAAGGCGCACGAAGGTCCGCGCCCGCTCGATCGCGTCGGGCAGGTCCAGCCCTTGCCCCAGCCCCGTCGCAATCGCGCTGGCGAGCGTGCAGCCGGTGCCGTGGCTATCCTCGGTCTCGATGCGCGAGCCCTCCCAACGGGCAATCTCCCCCTCGGGACCGACAAGCCGATCGGTGATGACCGGGCCCGGCGCATGGCCACCCTTGATAAGCAGCATCTCGCCGCGCGCGGTCAGCGCCGCTTCGCCGCCCAGCGCGTCGAGTTCCGGCAGGTTGGGCGTGGTCACGAAAGCCCAGCCCATCAGCTCGTGCAGGCTCTCCACGGTCGCCGCGTCGGCAAGCACGCCGCCGCTCGTGGCGATCATCACGGGATCGAGCACCACCGGCGCGGCGATGGTCTCCAGCCGCTGCGCCACCGCCAGCGCGGTTTCGGCCGATCCGATCATGCCGATCTTCACCGCATCCACGCCAATGTCGCTTACCACGCTGTCAATCTGCGCCAGCACCATCTGCGTCGGCACGGGATGGACGGCCTGCACGCCATGCGTATTTTGCGCCGTGATCGCCGTGATCGCAGTCATGGCGTGGCCGCCAAGCATGGTCACCGTCTTGATATCCGCCTGAATACCGGCTCCGCCACCCGAATCCGAGCCGGCGATGATGAGAATACGTGCTGTGGTCATGGCGTGCTTTTGCCGCTCCACGCCGGCGAAGTCGAGATGGGTTGACGCGGAAAGACGGGCAGAAGTTACCGAACCGGTTCACAGCTTGCCCTCGCCCGGCTCCAAAAGCCTCAGCGCATCTCGTAATCGATACGGATGCGCACCCATTCGCCGATTTTGAGGCGCCCGCCCACCCGTGGCGGCCGCACGCGAAATTGCCAGGCGGCGGCGAGAATGGATCGCGAGATATTCGATCCCACCGGATATTCATCGACGGCCACGCAATCTTCCACCCGATAGTCGCGCACGGTGCGGCAGGCGATCAGGCCCCAGCCCGGCCCCCTCGCGGTGGCAAGGAATCCGCGCAGTTCGTCATCATAAGGCTCTCGATACCAGGAGGCGGCGTAGAGCGGCTCGCCATTTGGCCCCTGCCCGGCCACCCGGGGCGTATCGCCCGGTGTGCCGGTATCGGGCGGCCCTGCCACCGCCGGCCCCTGCGCTGGTGCTGGCGCAGGCCGTGCCGGCCGCATCGTGCTGATATCCGCCACCACCATTTGCTCGCGCGACAGCGTGATCGGTGGTGGAGCCGGCGGCGTGACCTCCGGCTCCGCCGGTTGCGGCGGAGATTGTTGCGGTTCGGGCTTCGGTTGCGGGATCGGCTCCGGACTCGGCGCATCGTCCGCCGCCGCCTCGGGCGGAGCCGGCACCTCATCCGGGTCCGGCGTCATCTCCAGACTGAAAACGGGCATCGCCCGCTCTTCCCGCCCGACGATCGACGGGGCCAATGTCAGCAAAAGCAGCGCCAGCAGCCCTTCGAGCAGCAATGCCAGAAAGATCGCCGTAGCGCGATGCCCAAGCCCTGCGCGAATTCGCTCGGGCAAGGCATGTAGACCAAAACGGATGGGCTGAGACAACGAACCTCGACTTTGACAGGCGCGTGATGGGGCGTCATCGACCGCGTGCGGCCCACGGCGCTGTTTTAAGCACGTCCGTCGCGGCAAGGGAAGAGGCCGATCTCGCCTCGCCATGCCGTTCCGAGCATATTACGCGCTGAACGGCGCCGGTGCGGCGCCGCTATTCCTGGAAGCGCCGCTTCATCGACGCGGGGTGATCCTGCAGCGCCTTGCCTACCCGCGCCGGGCGATCGAGCAATTCGCCGCCGCAATTAGAGCGTGATCTTATTTGAGTGAATCGATAGGGGATTCCCGCGTGGGGATTTTTCTGCTTCAACCTGTTGGCTGGGCAGGAGGCCAGCAGGGATGGCGAGAGCCTATTCGATTGATCTTCG
>Ga0182736_1000776_pt1 | contig 40699 bp, 36 predicted proteins | sample eDN5th30CKraftBY_FD_128882 | JGI IMG/M metagenome (GOLD analysis project Ga0182736, IMG submission 128882) | Enriched backyard soil microbial communities from Emeryville, California, USA - eDNA 5th pass 30_C Kraft BY (version 2) (version 2) | ecosystem: Environmental > Terrestrial > Soil >... | reverse complement strand
TCCAGCCCGGCTACGCCCCCGAGCTCGACCTGAAGGGCGTGGCCGTGGCCGCGCCGGCTGGCGAGCTCGGTGCGCTGCTCAGCGCGGACATCGGCGACGTGTCGGGCGTGACGATCGGGGCCTACGCCTTCGGCGCGTTCCAGGAGGCCTACGCCGACCAGCACCCCGACCTCGAGCTCACCTCGGTGCTCACCGAGGAGGGCGCTGCGGCCGTCCCCGCCATGGTGCCGCTGTGCCTCCTCGGCCAGAACAAGCAGCTCCACGCCATCGCCAAGCCCCTCGTCGGCCGCTTCCTCGCCGAGGACCCCACCACCGTCGAGCCGTGGGCCACGTTCCTCGAGGAGAACACCCCCGGCGCCGAGCCCATCGCCGTGCCCGTCCTCGTGACCCAGGGCCTGGAGGACCAGCTCGTCAAGCCCGAGACCACCGACTCGCTGGTGGACCACCTGTGCGAGGCCGGGGACCAGGTCCAGTACCGGACCTACCGCCGCGCCGACCACGGCACCGTGGCCTACCGCACCATCCCCCTCCTCATCCCCTGGATGGAGGCCCGGGTCGCCGGCAAGCCGCTCGACCCGGCCACCGTCGCCTGCGGGTGACCGCAGGCTCGGATCCGCTGCGCTCGAGGGGAGCGGGTCAGCCGCACTCGCGCTGGATGGACTTCGACATCACCTCGGCCACGACCTTGCGGCCGAGCGGGTTCGGGTGGACGGCGTCCTCGCGCTTCACGAGCGCGTACTCCGGCGAGTCGTCGACGAGCCGGGCCCAGTCGTCGACCAGGTGGACGTTGTCGTGGCCTTCCGCCGCCTTGCGCACCCGGGCGTTGTAGGACCGGGCGAGGTCGGCGGAGTACACGCCCCGCACCGGGATCAGCAGCCAGACCGAGCAGGGGACCTCGGCGGCGACCTCCATCATCTGGGGGATCGCCGCCTGGGCGACGCGGTCCTGGAGGACGTCGTTGTACCCGGGCATGAACGCCGCGCTCGACGGGTGGTGGGACACGCCCTCCTTCGCGCCCGGAAGGAGCTGGTCGGTCCGCAGCCCGCTGTGTGCCTTGATCTCCAGCTCGTCCGCCCAGCTGAACTCCTTCGTCAGGTAGGCGCGGGACTGGTACGTGACCGAATCGCCCACCACCAGGACCCGGTCGCCCGGGTCGTCGTCGAACAGACCGCAGCCGGCGAGGAGGGAGAGCAGCAGCACCGTGGCGGCCACGGCGGCGGCGGTGCGGGGGATTCGCATGTCACCCACTATCCAGGTCTGCGCCGTTCGAGACGCCGCGGCCGAGGTCGTGACCAGGGGCGCTGCACGAGACGTGGGCAGATGCTCACGGGTAGCGTCGGCCCATGGAGAAGGTGCTCTACGTCGTCGCCCACCCGGTGGGCGGCGTGCCCGCCGACCTCACCAAGCAGCTGGTGGGCACGCTGGGCGACGAGCTGCTCGAGCTCGGCGCGCGCAACGTCCAGGTCAACGTGGCCGACCACGACGTCTCCGCCGCCGGCGGCCTCCGGATGGCGATGTCGCCGGCACCGGCCAACGCCCTCGTGTCCGTCTGGGTCGACAGCGCCACGGACCACCTCCGCGCACCGTTCGACGCGGCGGTCCGCGACGTCGCCGGCGCTGCCGAGGTCTCCGCCTACCTCGTGACCGAGTCGGTCCCGCTCGCCAACACCCAGCACCCGGCGGCACCCGGCGCCCGCACCCCGGGAATGGCCCAGCTCGCCTTCCTGCGCCGCCCCGAGGGCATGGCGGTCGAGGACTGGCTGGCGGTGTGGCTCGGCAGCCACACCCAGGTCGCGCTCGACCTCCAGGACACCTTCGCCTACGTGCAGAACGCCGTCGTCCGGACCCTCATCCCGGGGACCACCACCTGGCACGCCATCGTCGAGGAGTGCTTCCCGGCGGCGGCGATGTCGGACCCGCACGTCTTCTTCGACGCCGTGGGCGACGACGAGAAGCTCGCCCGGCACCAGCGGGCCATGTTCGAGAGCGTGCAGCGCTTCATCGACCTGTCGATCATCGACGTCGTCCCCACCAGCCGGTACCTGCTGTGAGCACGGTGTGACCCACGACGGGTCTGACCCGTGGCCGACCCGGGGTATCGCACCGGCATGACCGAGGCCCCCGACGCCGTCCCGCAGGTGCCAGCCGAGGTGGCGGCCGCCTACTTCCGTGCGTGGCTGGCCCACGACTGGGAGGTCCTCGGATCGCTCCTCGCGGAGGACGTGACGTTCCGCGGCCCCCTGGCCAGCCTCGACGACGCCGAGTCGTGCCTCGAGGGGCTCACGGGGATGGCGCAGATCGTCGAGGACATCGTGATCCACAAGGTGTTCGTCGACGGGAACGACGTGCTCACCTGGTTCGACCTGCACACGTCCGTCGCCGACCCGGCACCCACGGCCAACTGGATGCAGGTGGTGGGCGGGCGGATCCGGGCCATCCGCGTCACGTTCGACGCCCGTCCCTTCGGCGGCCCGCCGAGCTGATCGCTCGCGCCTGCCCGCGCTGGCCGCACGCGGCCGGCGCGCGACCCTGGTCCGCCGTGCTCCCTCCCGTCACCCGTCCGCTCCCTCGCCGTGCCCGCCGGCCCATCCGGTTCGCCGCGCTCGCGCTGGCGGGCGCGCTCGGCAGCCTGCTCATCGCCTGTTCGAGCGACCCGCCGCCGCCGCCCCCACCCCCGATCGCGATCGACGTCCTGCACGACGGCACCACCACCGCGGTCCGGGTCCGCACCGGCCGCACCGTCGGCGACGCCCTGGACAAGGCGGAGGTCGAGGCCGTCGCCGGTCAGGAGCTGGCGGCGAAGAGCAAGGAGCCGCTGGGCCCCAACGGCAACGAGCCCTCCTACCTGCTCGACGGCGAGCCGGCGAGCCGGGCCGAGGTGCTGACCGGACCGGCCACCATCGAGGTCGTCGACGGCGAGGACACGGTCGAGCCGACCGAGGTGGTCCGTCGCGAGCAGGCGGTCACCGGTCTCCCCGATGCGCTCGAGTACGTCCAGTTCGCGGGCCGGCCCGGCCTCGAGGACGCCACGCTCGGCACCAGGAGCGGCGAGGTCGTGGCCGCCGCCACCATCACCCCGGCGGTGCCCGCGCACCGGGCCACCGGCAAGGTCCTCTCCCTGACCTTCGACGACGGGCCCCATCCCGACTACACGCCGAAGATCCTCGACGTCCTGGCGGCCGAGGACGTGCCGGCCACGTTCTGCACGATCGGGACGATGGTCGAGGCCCACCCGGAGCTGGCCCAGCGGATCGTCGACGAGGGCCACCAGCTCTGCAACCACACGCTCGACCACGTCGAGGGGCTGGAGTCCGAACCGCGCGACACCGTGGTGGCCCAGATGGACGGCGGGCGCGACGCGATCATCGATGCCACCGGCGAGCCGCCCGCGTTCTACCGCCCGCCCGGCGGTTCGCTCGGTCCGGTGATCTACGAGCAGGCGGCCGAGCACGAGGAAGCCGTCCTCTACTGGTCGATCGACCCGCGGGACTGGAAGAAGCCCACGCCCGACGAGCTGGTGCTGGCCGTGATCAGCCAGCTCAAGCCCGGCGGCATCATCCTCCTGCACGACGGCGGCGGGACGCGCGACGCCACCGTGGCCGCCCTCCCGCGCATCATCGACGAGGCGCGCAAGCAGGGCTACACGTTCACCGCCCCGATCAGCAGCCGACCCCAGGTCGGCTGATCACCCGGACGGGCCGTCAGGCCTCGGCGCGGGCGATGAGGGCGAGCATGTCGTCGGCCAGCTCGCGCCACTTGGTGAGCGGGAGGTCGTGGCCCATGCCGTGGTGCCCGATGAACGTGGCGTCCGGGATGGCCTTGGCCAGTGCCAGGCCGCCGGTGACCGCAACGAGCGGGTCGCTCAGGCCGTGCACCACCACCGTGGGGATGCGCAGGCTGCGCAGGCGGGCGGTGCGGTCGGGCTGGGCCATGATCGCCCCGAGCTGGCGGAGCCGGCCGTCTGGGTCGTGCGAGCGGTCCCAGGCGATGCCGGCGAGCTCGCGGATCTGGTCGCTGTCTTGGTGCGCAGGCGACCCGAGGAACGTGTTCACGGTCACCGCGTCCTCGACGGCCGCGGCCCGGCCGGCGGGCGGCTTGGCGGTGGCCATCATCTTGATGACGGCCGCGGAGGGGCGGCCGACCTTCTTCGAACCGGTCGACGTCATCGAGAGCGAGAGGGTGCGGACCCGCTCCGGGGACCGCAGCGCCATGGTCTGGGAGATGAACCCGCCCATCGAGGTGCCGGCCAGGTGCACCCGCTCGATGCTGAGGTGGTCGAGGAGGGCGAACGCGTCGGTGGCCATGTCGTCGAGCGTGTAGGCGACCTTGCGCCGCAGGAGGATGTCGGGGATCGACGGGACCGGCGCGTCGATCTTGGTGGAGAGGCCGACGTCGCGGTTGTCGAAGCGGATGACGAAGTGGCCGGCGTCGGCGAGGGCAGTGCAGAGCGACTCGGGCCAGGCGAGCATCTGGGTGCCGAGGCCCATCACGAGGAGGATGGCGTCGTCGGCCGGGTCGCCGAACGTCTCGTAGGCGATCTCGATCCCGTTGACGGGGGCGACCTGGATCGTCGGCCACTCCGGGAACGGCGGGGTGTCGGTGTCGACCGTGGTTGCAGCCATGGGGCTCCCTCTCAGCTGGCGCGTCGCAGAGACGGTACGACCCGGGTCCCCGGGCCCACAACGCCAGCGTGCGAGCATCGGCGGCGGTGGAGGCACGACGGCTCGAGGCCAGCGGGATCATCGCGACGGCGGAGGGCCTCGCGGCGCGCATCACCGACCGCTTTCCGGACCGCGGCATCACCGTCGTCGCCGACGACCTCGCCGAGCTCAGCCGCGAGACCGAGGCCCGCCTGGCGCAGTCGACCCGGCCGAACTGGGGCCTGCGCGCCCTGGCCGGCGCGCTCATCGTCCTGGGCCTGGTCGTGGTCGCCCTGGCCGTGAGCCAGGTCCGCCACGACGGCGACATCGTCGGCCTCGACGAGTGGCTCTCGGTCATCCAGAACGGCATCCAGGACGTCGTGTTCCTCGGCATCGCGGTGGCGTTCCTGCTCACCATCGAGGCCCGGCTCCGGCGGCGCACGATGCTCGCTGCGCTCCACGAGCTGCGCAGCGTCGCCCACGTCATCGACATGCACCAGCTGACCAAGGACCCGGACTCCGCCCGCCGCCCCGACCTCGCCACCGAGCACTCGCCGACGCGCACCCTCGACCGCTTCGAGCTCAGCCGCTACCTCGACTACTGCTCCGAGATGCTCTCGGTCACCACCAAGCTCGCCGCGCTCTACGCCCAGGAGTCCGACGATCCCCTGGTCCTCGGTGCCGTCCGCGAGATCGAGGGCATGGCCGGCGCCCTCAGCAGCAAGATCTGGCAGAAGATCATGATCATCGACGTCCTGGAGGACGCGGCGCTCGACGGACACCCGTCGACGCACGGTGCTACCTGACTGGCGCAGGGAATGGCTGGCGGGGGTGGGTCGGTTGGACCTGGTCCGTCGCTGCGTCGGAGGATCGAGATGGCTGCACCGAAGATCGGGGTGTTCCTGCCCACGATGTGGGAGAACGGCGGGGCGACCGTCGACGTCGCCGCAGCGGCGCGCCACGTCGAGGGGCTCGGGTTCGACTCGGCGTGGGCGGTCGACCAGCTGGTGGCGGGGACGGGCGTGCCCTTCGTCGACGCCACGGTCGCGCTGTCGACCGCGGCCGCGGTGACCGAGCGGATCGACCTGGCGTACGGCGTGCTGATCCTCCCGCTGCGGCCGGTGGCCTGGGCGGCGAAGCAGGCGGCGTCGCTCCAGCACGTGTCCGGCGACCGGCTGATCCTGGGCGTCGGCATCGGGGGCGACCGCCACGAGCGCTCGTGGACGGCCGCCGGGGTGCCCCGGAAGGAGCGCGGCCGGCGCACCGACGCCGGGCTGGAGGTGCTGGCCGACCTCATCGCCGGCAAGGAGGCCGACGTCGACGGCGCGCCCGTGCAGCTCGCACCGGGGGCGACCGTCCCGCCCATCGTGGTGGGCGGCCTCGCCGACGCCGCGCTCCGCCGGGCAGCCACCTACGGCGACGGCTGGTTCGCGGTGCCGGTGGACCCGGAGCTGACCGCCCAGGCGATGGGTCGGCTCGGCGAGCTGGCGGCCGAGCAGGGCCGCCCGACCCCGACGCTCATCGCCAGCTCGATGGCCGTGATCGACGGCGATCCGGCCGTGCCGTCGGCCGAGGAGCTGGTGGCCAAGGTGAGCGACGTGGACGGGCTGTACGGCATGCCGGCGGAGGCGGTGCCGGACATGGTGGTGACCGGTCCGCCCGCCGCCATCGCCGAGCGCATCGCCGCGCTGGGCGAGGTCGGCGCCGAGACGATCGCGTTCACCCTCGCCGCGGGCGATTGGTTCCGCCAGGCCGAGCTGCTGGCCGAGGCGGTGGCGCTCGTTCGCTGACCCGATAGGAAGTGGCGATGGATCTGCGCATCTTCACCGAGCCCCAGCAGGGCGCTTCCTACGACACCCTCCTCGCCGTGGCCCTCGAGGCCGAGCGCCTCGGCTTCGACGCGTTCTTCCGCTCGGACCACTACCTGAAGATGGGCGACGTGGCGGGCGACCCCGGGCCGAGCGATGCCTGGATCACCCTGGCCGGCCTGGCCCGCGACACCTCCACCATCCGGCTCGGCACGCTCGTCACCGCCGCCACCTTCCGCCTGCCCGGGCCGCTCGCCATCTCGGTGGCCAACGTCGACGCCATGAGCGGCGGCCGCGTCGAGCTGGGCCTCGGCTCGGGCTGGTTCGACCCGGAGCACGACGCCTACGGCATCCCGTTCCCGGACCTGAAGGAGCGGTTCGACCGCTTCGAGGAGCAGCTGGCCGTCATCACCGGGCTCTGGACGACCACGGCCGGGGAGACGTTCTCGTTCGACGGCGAGCACTACCAGCTGACCGAGTCGCCCGCCCTGCCGAAGCCCGTGCAGTCGCCCCGCCCGCCGATCCTGATCGGCGGCGGCGGTGCCAAGCGGACGCCGCGCCTCGCCGCCACGTACGCCGACGAGTTCAACATGCCGTTCTCGTCGCTCGCCGACACGGCCGCGGCGTTCGACCGGGTCCGCGGCGCGTGCGAGGCGCGCGACCGGGACCCGGGCGAGCTCGTCTACTCGGCGGCCCAGGTGGTGTGCGTCGGCGCCGACGAAGCCGAGGTCGAGCGGCGGGCGGCGGCCATCGGCCGCGAGCCCGCCGAGCTGCGCGAGAACGGGGCGGCAGGCACGCCCGACGAGGTGGTGGCCCGGCTCCGCGCCTACGCCGAGCTCGGTGCCACCCGCGCCTACCTCCAGGTGCTGGACCTGAGCGACCTCGACCACCTCGCGCTCATCGCCGAGGAGGTCGTGCCGCACCTGCGCTGAACCTGCGGTCCACCCGGTGTTCGGGTGGGCGTCGGGTTGGCTCGGCACCGGAGCGGGCAGTGGGTCCCGTGCCGCTCGTTCACGGACCCGTCACCGAGCGGTGGATGCGATGACGGCCACGCGCTCGTACGCTCGTCCTGTGGCTGGTGGGACGCCCGGGGCCGACGCCCCGTCCAGGGTCGAGCGGTACCTGGCGGTGCGCGACCTGACCGAGGCACTGGCCGCCCCGCTCTCGGCGGAGGACCAGACCGTCCAGTCGATGCCCGACGCCAGTCCCACGAAGTGGCACCGGGCCCACACCACCTGGTTCTTCGACGAGTTCGTGCTCCAGCCGCACCACCGTGCCTACGAGCCGTTCGACCCGGCGTTCCGCTTCCTCTTCAACTCGTACTACGAGGCGGTCGGGCCTCGGCACCCCCGGGCGGCCCGAGGCGTCGTGAGCCGACCCGGCACCGAGGAGGTCGGCGCGTTCCGCACCCACGTCGACGCCGCGATCGTCGAGCTCCTCGACACCGATCCGTCGCCCGAGGTGCTGGCGCTCGTCGAGCTCGGGTGCAACCACGAGCAGCAGCACCAGGAGCTGCTCCTCATGGACATCAAGCACGCGCTGGCGCAGAACCGGATCGACCCCGTCTACCGACCGAGCCGGCACGTGGCCGGCCCCGCCGCCGAACGGCGCTGGATCGGCCACCAGGGCGGCAAGCTCGTCGTCGGCCACGACGGCGACGGGTTCGCCTACGACAACGAGGGCCCGGCGCACCCGGTGTGGCTCGAGCCGTTCGAGCTCGCCTCGCGGGCCGTCACCAACGGCGAGGTGCTCGCCTTCATCGAGGACGGCGGCTACGCGCGCAGCGACCTGTGGCTCTCCGACGGCTGGGCCACGGTCCAGGCCGAGGGCTGGCAGGCGCCGCTCTACTGGCGGGCCGAGGACGCCGGCTGGTCGGTGTTCACGCTGGGCGGCCGGCTGCCCGTGGACCCGCACGAGCCGGCCTGCCACCTCAGCTACTACGAGGCAGATGCGATCGCGCGCTGGTTCGGCGCCCGCCTCCCCACCGAGGCCGAGTGGGAGGCGGTGGCGTCCGCCCAGGAACCGGTCGGCAACCTGCTCGACGTCGAGGTCCTGCACCCGCGCCCGACGAGCGCCGGAGGCCCCGAGGTGGGCCAGCTGTTCGGCGACGTGTGGGAGTGGACCGGAAGCGCGTACCTGCCGTACCCCGGGTTCCAGCCCGCCCCGGGCGCGGTCGGCGAGTACAACGGCAAGTTCATGGTCAGCCAGCACGTGCTGCGCGGCGGCGCGTGCGTGACGCCGCCCGGCCACGTCCGGTCCACCTACCGGAACTTCTTCCCGCCCTCCGCCCGCTGGGCGTTCAGCGGCGTCCGCCTCGCCCGGGGAGCCGGCGCGTGAGCACCGTCGACGACACCCCGGTCGACGTGCTGCTCCAGGCCCAGGAGTGGCAGGACGCCCGCGCCCGCGACGTGCAGGCCGGGTTGGCGGCCGACCCGCCGGAGCTCTCGCCGGTCTGGTTCTACGACGAGCGCGGCAGCGTCCTGTTCGACGAGATCACGCGGCTGCCGGAGTACTACCAGACCCGTGCCGAGCGCCGGCTGCTGCGCGACCACGTCGACGACCTCGCGGCGCTGGGCATCGAGACGCTGGTCGAGCTGGGCTCGGGCACCTCGGACAAGACGGTCGAGATCCTCGGCGCGCTCGACGGCGCCGGGACCCTGCGCACCTACGTCCCGTTCGACGTGAGCGAGGCCACGCTGCGGGGCGCCATCGACAAGCTCGGCGCCCGGTTCCCCGACCTGGCGTTCCACGGGATTGTGGGCGACTTCCACCAGCACCTCGGCCGGGTGCCCACCGAGGGCCGCACGCTCGTGGCGTTCCTCGGCGGCACCATCGGGAACTTCCGCCCCGCCGAGCGGGCCCGCTTCTTCGACGACCTCGCTTCGGCGATGGACGGTGACGACCTGTTGCTGATCGGCATCGACCTCGTGAAGGACCCGGCCACGATCGTGGCGGCCTACGACGACGCCGCCGGCGTGACGGCGGCGTTCAACCGCAACTCGCTCGTGGTGCTCGACCGCGAGCTCGGTGCCGACTTCGACCCGTCGGACTTCGACCACGTCGCCCGGTGGAACGCCGAGGAGCGCTGGATCGAGATGCGGCTGCGGGCCCGCCGGCCGATCCACGCCACGATCCCGGACCTCGACGTCGTCATCGACCTGCGTGAGGGCGAGGACCTGCTGACCGAGATCAGCGCCAAGTTCGACCCCGCCGGGTTCGCCGCCGAGCTCGCGGCGCACGGGTTCGCCGCGGACCGGACGTGGGTGTCCGACGGCGACGAGTTCGCCCTCGTGCTCGCCCGTCGCTGCCGCTGACCGCGCCCGTCGCGCCCGTGGGTCAGCCGCGCCGGCGCGACTTGGCGGCGTACATGGCGTGGTCGGCCCGCCGGAGGATGTCGTGGCAGGTGTCGCCGTCCTGCGACACGGCCAGGCCGATGCTGCAGGTCACGTGCTGCTGGTCTCGGCGGGTCGCCACCGCGACGGCGTCGCGGAGCCGGTTGCCCAGCGCCTCGTAGCTGTGGCGCGGGTCGGTGACGACCACGAACTCGTCGCCGCCGAGCCGAGCGATCTGGTCCTCGGCCGGGCAGGCGTCGGCCAGGCCGCGGGAGACCGCGGTCAGCAGCTGGTCGCCGCGCTCGTGGCCCCACGTGTCGTTGACCGCCTTGAAGCCGTCGAGGTCGAGGTAGGCGACCATCGTCGGCACGCCGCGGTCGAGCCGGTCCTGGAGCAGCTGGTGCAGGGCGGCCCGGTTCAGCAGGCCCGTGAGCGGGTCGTGGTTGGCACGCGCCTCGAGGTCGCGGTGCTCGGCGTGGCGCTGGGTGACGTCCTCGATGGTGACGACCACGCAGGAGATCGCGCCCGGTGCGCCCTCGGAGGTGAACTGGAACTCGGCCCGCTCGACCGGCCCGGCGTTGAGCACGACGGTGCAGCGCTCGTGGCCGGGCTCGCCGAGGACCCGGCGGATGATCTCGCTGGTGATCCGCTGGTCGTTCGGGGCGAGCGACGGGGCGAAGCCGTCGCGCTTGAGCGCCTCGGGCTCGTGCAGGAGCATCCCGCAGGCGTTGTCGTTGGCGAACACGACCCGGCCGTTCTTGTCGAGCAGCAGCACGCCGAGCGGCAGCATCTCGGCCAGGGTCTCGATCGCCGAGGTCCGCTCGATGCCGGTGACGTCCTCCGTCACGTCGAGCGGCAGTTCGCGGGTCCGCACGACCATGCCGGCGATGACCGGGTCATCGAAGCGGTTGATCGCGGTGATCTCGTAGCGGCCGTAGGTCCCGTCGCCGGTCCGCATGCGGACGATCTTCGAGCCCTGCCACCCCGGCTCGGTCGAGAACGCCTGGATGCCGAGGTCCATGACCATGATGGCGTCGTCGGGGTGCATGTCCTCGAGGGTGTGGACGCCGAGGCCGAGGCCCCGGCCGATCAGGCCGCCGGGCGGGGCCAGGTTCGCCTTCACCGTCCAGTCGGCGTCGAGCACCATGAGCGACTCGGCGAGGTACGGCCGGAGGCGGTCCATCAGCGCGAGCGTGACCCCCGTGGCGTCGGGGGCGCCGTTGCTGGTCGACCGTGGGGCGTCGCCGCTCGCCGCCTCGATGGATTGCCCTTGGGTGACCCGCACGACATCCTCCCGTCCCCGTGCTCCCGTCCCTCATCGGCAGCTTGGCACCCCGCCCCAACCAAGTGGAGGTCTTTGAACCGAATGGCCCATCGGGCCGAGCACGGATTCACCCGCCTGGGTGACGCCACCGTCAAGCAGCGGTCTCGCCCACCCGTCCTGGGTCCTCGGCCAGGCACGGGTCGCCGCACGCCACCTGGGGCGACGGGTGCACGACGGGGCGGGTCGGCGTCGCCCGCTCGACCATCGCCAGGGAGATGAGGCCCCCCACCGCGCACAGCGCCGCCGACATCCGCAGCGCCGTGGCGTAGCCCTCGGCGAGGGCGTCGGCCAGCGAGTCGTCGACGGCGATGCCGGCCAGCGCCGGGAGCACCGCCACCGCGAGGAGCCCGGCGAGGCGGGACACGGCGTTGTTCACCCCCGACGCCACGCCGGCCATGGCATCGCTCACGCTGGCGAGGACGGTGGCGGTGAGCGGCGCCACCGTGATGGCCATGCCGATGCCGAACAGGACGACCGCCGGCAGGACGCTCGTGGCGTAGTGGTCGCCCGGTGCGATCTGGCCGAACACGACCATCGCCGCCCCGGCGACGAGCGGGCCGACGGTCATCGGCAGGCGGGGGCCGATGCGCTGGCTGAGCTGGCCGGCCTTGGGCGACAGCCACAGCATCAGCAGCGTGAACGGGAAGAACGAGACACCCGCCTCGAGCGCCGAGTAGCCGAGCGAGATCTGGAGGCGCAGGGTCACCAGGAAGAAGGCGGCACCGAGGGCGGCGTAGACGGCGAACGTGGTGAGGTTCGCCCCGCTGAACTGCCGGGACCGGAACACGTCGAGCGGCAGCATCGGGTGCGCGCTCCGGCGCTCCCACACCAGGAACGCCACCAGGGCGACGACGCCCGCGACCGCGGCCACGACCTGCGCGGACGCTCCCTGCTCGATCGCGGCGTAGGAGATGCCGGCGAGGGCCACGGTGACGAGCGCCGCGCCGACGAGGTCCAGCGGCTGGCGGACCGGCGCCCGCGTCTCGGGCACGTAGCGCAACGTGATGGCGACGGCGATGGCGGCGAGGGGGACGTTGATGAAGAAGATGAGGCGCCACGAGAACGCGTCGATGAGCCACCCGCCGAGGAACGGGCCGAGGGAGCTGGTGACGCCGGCCATGCCGGACCAGGCGCCGATGGCCCGGGCCCGGTCGTCGGGGTGGAAGGTGGCGGCGAGGATCGACAGGCTGCCGGGCACCAGCAGCGCGCCGCCGACGCCCTGCAGCGCCCGGGCGCCGACCAGGAACCCGGTCGACGGCGCCAACCCGCACAGCATCGACGCCGCCGTGAACACGACGAGCCCGGCGACGAACACCCGGCGGCGGCCGAGCTGGTCGCCCATCGAGCCGCCGAGCAGGAGCAGCGACGACAGCGTGACCAGGTAGGCGTTGACGGTCCACTGCATGCCGCCGAGCGAGGTGCCGAGGTCCTCGCCGATGGCGGGGAGGGCGACGTTGACCACGGTCCCGTCGAGGAACACGATCCCGGACCCGAGGACGACGGCCGCGATCGTGCCCCACGCCTGCGGCGTGCCGTACCGGAGCTGCGGGCCGGCGACCGGGCGATCGGCCGGCGCCGCGCTGCCCGCAGCGTCGGTGCCATCCACGCGCGGGAGGGTACCGGCGCCACCACGGCCGCCGTCGGGTGGCTGGAAGATCACCCTGTCAGGCGGCGATCGGGCCGTCCGCGGCATCAAGGTTGCCTGGGCGCCGCCGACAGGACCTCCATGGACGCGCCGGACGACGAGCTCCAGACGGCGGGGGACCGTTGGCAGCAGCTGGCCCCGTTCATCCTCGCCTACGGGCTCGGCTTCGCGTTGGCCTGGCTGCCCTCCCAGGGCCCCGAGCACGTGCTGCCGATGATCGGCGCCGGCGTGATCATCGTGGTCGTCGCGGCGTCGATCCTGCTCGGAGGCTGGACGGAGGTGTCCGAGCTCTACACCCTGATCCCCGTGGTCGGGCTCTGCCTCGCCATCGACCTCATGCGCTACGCCAGCGGCAACGGCAGCACCGCCGGCTACGGATCCCTGCTCCTCCTCCCGGTGGTCTGGCAGGCGCTGCGGCGCGGCCAGCTCGTGCTCAACCTCACGATCGTCGCCGTCTCGGTCACCAACGTGATCGCGGTCGTGTTCCTCTCGTCGCCCGTGCCCGCGGCGGCCCAGTGGCGCTCGATCATCCTCTTCACGATCGTGGCCGCGACGATCGGCCAGACGATCCAGCGACTCGTGCGCAGCCGAACCGAGCTGCTGCAGGAGATCTCCCGCCTGGCCCGACTCGACCCGCTCACCGGCCTCGCCAACCGGCGGACCTGGGACGAGCGGTTCCCGGAGGAGGCCGAGCGGGCCACCCGGCGCGGCCTCCCGATGGCCGTCGCCCTGATCGACCTCGACCACTTCAAGGCGTTCAACGACCAGCACGGGCACCAGGCCGGCGACCGCCTGCTGACGTCCGCCGCGGCGGTGTGGTCGGCCGACCTCCGCACCGGCGACCTCCTGGCGCGCTGGGGCGGTGAGGAGTTCGCCCTCCTCATGCCGGCGACCGACGAGGACGAGGCGGCCGCGATCCTCGAGCGGCTCCAGGGCCTGACCCCCGAGGGCCAGTCGTTCTCCGCCGGCGTCACCGTCGAGCGCTTCCGGCCCGGCTTCGACCGCGACCTCGACGCCGTGCTCCATTCCGCCGACCAGGCGATGTACGCCGCGAAGGAGGGGGGCCGGGCCCGCACCTCGTTCGCGCCGCCCCGCCCGGTGGCCGACGACGTGATCGTGCTCACCGACCCCGTGGCCGTCGACCCCCGGACCTGAGCTGGCGGCGAGCGTCGGCGTCCGGAGCGCCGCGGCTCCAGAACGGCGAGACTGCACACCGAGGCGCCGATCCGAGGAGCAGCAGGTGGGCGAGATCGCAGACCGGTACCGGCGGGTGGCCGCCCAGTTCTCCCAGCGGGTCGACGGCGTCCCCGACGGCCGGTGGGACGACCCCGCGCCGCCCGAGGGCTGGGTGGCCCGAGACGTGGTCGGCCACCTGACGTCCTGGCTGCCGGACTACTTCTTCGCCACGTGGGACCTGGACGCGCCCCGACCTCCCGATGCCGCGGTCGACCCGGTCGGATCGTGGCGGTCGCTCGACGCCGCGATCCAGGCGGCGCTCGACGACCCCGAGGTCGCTGGTCGTCGCCGTGACACCCGGATGGGCGACCAGTCCTTCGAGGACCAGATCGACATGATCTGCACGCCCGACGTCTTGGCCCACACCTGGGACCTCGCCCGGGCCACCGGTCAGGACGAGACGCTCGACGCCGTCGAGGTCCACCGCTTCGTGGCCTCGATGGAGCCGATGGACGAGCTGCTGCGCACCAGCGGCCACTACGGCCCGCGGGTCCCCGTGGCCGACGACGCCGACGAGCAGACCCGCATGATCGCCTTCCTGGGCCGCCAGCCCTGACCGCGGACGCGGCGGGTCCTACGAGGCTCGGAAGCAGGTGCGGAGGAAGGCGACGAGCGGCGGGGTCATCACCGTGTCGCCGGCTGCGCCGATCCGGGTGCTGACCTCCTGGTGCGTGAGACCCGCGGCGTCGATGCGGACGGTGCGCGCCCCCGTGGCCGCGACCGCGTCGAGGTAGGCCTGCTCGATCGCCCGCCGGCCGGCGGTGCCGCGCACCACGCCGATCGTGTCGGGCAGGTCGTCGCCGCGCTGGATGAACCGGGTGGCCGAGGTGGCGGTCAGGTAGTCGGGCTCGTTGCCCAGGGCGCTGCGCCACTGGGCCGATTCGCCGTCGCCCACCGAGGCCACCTTGTCGAAGCCCTCGGTGTCGAGCGGCCCGATGCAGGCCAGGTCGCTCGGCGCGAGGCCCCGGGCGGCGAGGTAGCGGGGCTGGTCGGCCACGTTGGCCACGATGTCCGCCCCGGCCGAGTGGCCCAGGAGGGCGAGGCGCGCCGGGTCACCGCCGTAGGCGGCGATCGACCGGCGCACCCAGGCGATGGCGGCGGCCACGTCCTCGTAGTGGTCCGGGAACTGCGCGGAGGTCGCCGAGCCGGGGACCGTGAGCCGGTAGTTGATCGACACGAACAGCCAGCCCTCGGCGTTGAACCGGGCGACCTTGTCCCGCACCTGGTTGGCCTTGTCGCCGGTGTGGTAGCCGCCGCCGTGCACCCACAGCACCACCGGGGCCCGGCAGGCGCGAGCGGGGGCGTGGACGTCGAGGCTCAGCGCGTTCGCCGAGACACCCGGGATCGAGCGGTAGGCCACGGTCGTCGGCAGCCCGGCGGTCGCGCACGCCTGGGGCTTCGTGGTGGTCGGCGCCGGCCTGGTGGTGGTCGTCGTCGGGCCCGGTCCGGGATCGCACGCGGTCGCCGCGGCGGCGAGGAGCACCCCGGCCAGCACCGTCCCCCAGCGGCGGGTCATCGATCGCACCGGGTCATGGTGCCCGATCCGCGTCGACCGCGCCGGGCGTGCGGTCGGGCTCAACGGGCGGCGGTCTCCACCCGGCGGCGGGTCGACGCGCCGACGCGGTGGGGCTTGGCCGCCTTGGCCTGGTACAGCTGGGCGTCGGCCCGCTCCAGGGTGTCGATCAGGGCCTCGTCGATCCGGCGGTGCGCCGCCCCCACGGACAGGGCGGCCCCGTGGGCAGCGAGCATCGGCCCGACGCTGCGCTGGATCGCCCGCTCGATGGCCCGGGCCGCGTGCGGCGCGGCGTGGACGCCTTGGAGGATCACCGCGAACTCGTCGCCGCCGATGCGGAACACCGCGTCGAGCTCGAGGACCTCCAGGAGCTCCTCGGTCGTGGCCCGCAGGACCTGGTCGCCGAGGAGGTGGCCGCCCGTGTCGTTCACCTGCTTGAAGTTGTCGATGTCGAGCACGAGCAGCGCGACCTGTTCGAGGGCGCCGAGGTCCCGGAGCCGCTCGTGGAACGACGAGTGGTTGCCGATCCCGGTCAGCGAGTCGCGGCGGGCCTGGCGACGCAGCTCCTCGACGGTGGTCGCCGTCTCCAGGCAGCTGCCGGCCAGCACGGCGAGCAGCTCCAGGGGCTCGACCTGCTCGGGGCCGAGCGGCACCGGGTCCGAGTCGGTCAGCAGCAGGAGCCCGGTCCGCCGCCCGCGGGCGGTGATGGGCAGGGCCACGAGCGAGCGGGCACCGACGTCGCGCAGGGTCGCGCTCGCCGTCACCGTCCGCCCCGTCGCCTCGCCCGCGGTGTAGCAGGAGGTGAGCGGTTCGAGGACCTCGGCGAGGTGGGCGAGCTCGGGAGCGGTCATGGCGTCCAGGGCCTCGCCGAGCGGACCGGCGCTGTGGCGGCGCTGCCCGTCGGACCACTCTGCCTCGAGCACGAGCATCGCCGAGCCCATGCCGCTCAGCTCCTGCGCGGCGTGCAGCACGGCGTCGATCGTGCGCCCGGCGTCCTCCACCGCGGCGAGCGACGCGGCCGTGCGGGCCAGGCGGCGCAGCGGCACGCGCGACAGCTCGGGCTGGAGGTCGCCGAGGCGGTCGCCCAGCAGCTCGGCGCACGCCCGCACCTCGGCCCGGACCGCCTCGCTCAGGGGAACGAGCGACTCCACGTTGAGCGCGCCCTGGGTGGTGCCGTCGGTCGTGAGCGGCACGCAGAGCTCCGCCACCACGCCCGGGATGGCCTCGAGGTAGTCGGGTGCGGCGCTGATGTCGTCGAGGTACTGCTCCTCGCCGGTCCGGTAGGTCAGCCCGGTGATGCCCGCGCTCGGGACCATCCCGTCGAGCACCTGCCACAACCCGCGCTGGGCCTGGCAGCGGAGCCGGCCGCCGACCTCCAGGTACACCGACGGCATGAGGCCGCCCTGGCGGAACAGGTGGGCGGCCACCACCTCGCACGCCCGGCGCCGGCTCCTCGCCTCGTCGAGCCGGGCCGCGAGCCGGTCGAGTCGGGGCTGGGCCGCGACCCGCTGGCCCGGGTGGTGGACGGTGGACCAAGGCGGGGCCGGCCGCCCGAGCAGGAAGCCCTGCGCCAGCCCCACATCCGCGTCGCGCAGCCAGCTGAGCTCGGCCCGGGACTCGACGCCCTCGGCGATCAGGTTGGCGCCGATCTCCGATGCGAAGCCGGCGAGGGCGGCGACGAGCGCCTGGCGGTGCCGGTCCCGGTGGATGTCGACGATCAGCGACCGGTCGATCTTCACGAACTCGGGCAGCAGCTCCACCACCTGCTTGAGGCTCGAGTAGCCGGCGCCGGCATCGTCGATGGCGAGCCGGGCGCCGGTGCGGAGCCACGGCTCGCACGATGCCCGCAGCCCGACGATGTCATCGATCTCCTCGCGCTCGGTCAGCTCGAGGACGAGGCGGTGGGGGAGCTTGTCCCGCAGGTGCACCGAGTCGGGGTGGGCGAGCAGCGCCGGGCTCACGTTGACGAACAGCAGCGCGTCGTCCGGCGGCGAGCCGTGCTTGGCGACGGCGCGGAGGCACGCCCGTTCGAGCTCCACCCGGCGGTCCAGCTGCGATGCGAGCGCGAACCAGTCCGACGGCTGGGTGCGCTCGGCCTTCACCGACCGGCACAGCGCCTCGTACCCGATCACCTCGCCGTCGGCGGTGCGGACGATCGGCTGGAACACGGCGCGCAGGCCGCCCGGCGCGACGAGGCGGTCGAGCAGGGCATCCGCCTCTGCATCTCTCCTGGCCGGGCGCCGTCGCCGCGTGCGATCCATACCGGGGAGAGGTCGGCGGACAGCCCGACCTGGTGAGGCCTCGGCAGGTGAACATCTCCTGTGCCGAACCTGACGGGCCCGGCCAGGAACGCGTCAGGTGGCGGGGCTGGGCCGCTTCTCGAGGAGGCGCACGACCTTCGCGCCGCCGTCGTGGTCGAGGGTCCCGACCTCCTGGAAGCCCCGGGACGCGTGGAACGCCAGCGACGGCTCGTTGGCCGGCTGGACGTTCACCTCGAGCAGCAGCGGCACCCCGCGCTCGGCGGCGTGGGCCTCGACCGCGTCGTAGATGGCGGTGCCGACGCCGCGACGGCGGGCCCGCTCGTCGATGGCGACCCGGTCGAGGTAGGCGAAGCCGTCGTAGCGCTCCGAGAACCACGCGTAGTTCCGGCTCTCGTAGGCGAGCCCGGGCTCGAGCACGAACACGAACCCGGCGAGCTCGCCGTCGACCTCCGCGCCCCAGGCCAGCTCCGCCTCGTCGAGGAACCAGCGGTACTCGTCCTCGTCGAGCGGCGCGAGGTGGTGGACGCTCGCCTCGTTGATGGCGAGCACGGTGGCCGCATCGGCCGGGGTGAGGGGGCGCAGGACGGGGGCCATCGCCTCACTGTGGCGGACCGGCGCAGCACCCTCCAACCGGACGGCCGGACGCAGGCCGAGGGGATCGACCGCACCAGGCGTTGGTAGCCTCACGGACTGTGATCGAGTCGGGGGTGGACGACGCGGGGCGGATGTGGGACGGGGACCTCTGGTTGGCCGAGTCCCTGGCCGACGCGGTCGTCGTCGTCGATCCCGCCGCGACGATCGTCTGGGTCAACGACGCGTTCTGCGCGCTCGTCGACACCGCCCGCCACGACCTCCTGGGCGCACCCGGGCTCGAGCTGCTCCATCCCGAGGAGCTCGCCCGAGCTGTCGACGGCATCGACTTCGCCAAGCAGTTCCCGGGCCGGACCTCGGTGGCGCCCTACCGGGTCCGCAAGGGCGACGGATCGTGGCTCGACATCGAGCTGAAGAGCGGGGTCATCGACCACCCCACCGGCGAGCACCTCGTCCTCGTCGTCCGCGACGGCACCAGCCGCCAGGCCATCAGCCGGGCCCTGCGCTCCGCGGCATCGGGCGATCCCTTCGAGCGCACCGCGGTGCTCACCTGCGACGCGATCGGGCGCCGCTGGCCCAACACCGGCGCAGCGGTCTCGTTCCGCGGAGGCGAGGGGCAGGAGGTCGTCGCCCACGAGCTGTCCGGTCCCCTGGTCGACCACGCCCGGGGCACGTTCCCCGATGAGGACGGCTGGGCGCCGTGGGACCTCTGCGCGCGGGCCGGCGACGTCGCCGTCCTCGACGTCGACGAGCTGCCGCAGGCCCTCGCCAAGGCGGCGGTCGCCGAGGGGTTCGGCGGCTGCGCCGTCGCCCGGGTCCACGACCCTGGCGGCGGATCGTGCTGCCTCGTGGTCTGGTTCGACCACGTCCTGATCGGCCGCCTCGAGTTCCGCCATGCCGCCGACGAGCTGTGCGAGGTCCTCGGGCTCGCCCTCGCCCGGCGGCACCACTCGTGGCAGCTCTGGCACCTCGCCCGCCACGACGCGCTGACCGGCTTGCTCAACCGCATCGGCTTCTTCGAGCGCATCGAGCCCGAGCAGGCGGCGGCCCGCAGCGACGACGAGGCCATGGCCCTGCTGTACCTCGACCTCGACGACCTGAAGCGGGTCAACGACGGCGACGGCCACGCCCGGGGCGACCACCTCCTGATCCGCACGGCCCGCCTCATCTCCCGAGCCGCCGGGCCCGAGGCGGTCGTGGCCCGCATCGGCGGCGACGAGTTCGTGGTCCTCTGCCGGTTCCCCGCCCCCGACGTGGTCGCCCGGTCGGAGGCCCTCGCCGCAGCCATCGCCGGCTCGCTCGCCGCCTCGGGCGACGACATCGTCGGCCCGGCGAGCGTGAGCATCGGGATCGTGGCCGACGCCGGCACGGCCAGCGCGTCGCAGGCCCTCGAGCGGGCCGACGCCGCGATGTACCGCGCCAAGGCCGCCGGCAAGGCCCGCTACTCGTTCTGAGCCAACGGTCACGTCCCGCTCACCCGCTCCGGCGCTCGGGTACGGTCCGCGCATGACCGACGTGCCCGCGCCCGATCCCGCCGACTCCGTCTCCCTCCGGATCGAGGCGACGCCGGAGGCGCTCTACGACCTCGTCAGCGAGCCGTCGAACATGGGCCGGCTCAGCCCCGAGTGCACCGGCGGCCACTGGCTCGACGGCGCCACCGGTCCCGCCGTCGGCGCCCGCTTCAAGGGCACGAACAAGCGGGGATTCGTGCGCTGGTCCACCAAGAGCCGGGTGATCGCGGCCGAACGGGGCAAGGAGTTCGCGTTCGAGGTCGGCGACAGCGGCACCCGCTGGCGCTACGCGTTCGAGCCCGACGGCACCGGCACCGTGGTGACCGAGTCCCGGGCGGCGTCCAAGCCGTACCCGTTCATCGCCAAGGCCTTCACCACCGTCCTGCTCGGCGGCGTCGACGGCCACACGGAGGAGCTGCGCGCCGGCATGGCCGCCACCCTCCAGCGCCTCAAGGAGCTCGCCGAAGCCCCGGCCTGACCGGTCTGCCCGCCGCGCCGCTCGGTGGCGGTTCCCCCGGGCGGGTGACCAGCCGCGATGCGCCGCCCTCGCGGAACTTCTCGCATCCCCCGTGCAAGGACACCTACCCTGGTGCCCCAAGGCAAACGGAACCAGGGGAACGGCCGTGAGCGAGACACTCGTCGATCAGGGGAACGACGCGCCGGAGCCGGCGCCGGGACGCGCACCCGCGGAGCCGCACCTGGGCTGGGCCCTCGCCGGGCTCTCCGCGGGCGCGGGCGTCATCCACATCGCCATGACGCCCATCCACGCCGGCTCGGCGTGGCAGGAGGCGCTCGGCTTCGCGGCCGCGGGCTGGTTCCAGCTCGTCACCGCCGGCATCGTCCTCGCCAACCGGGGCGGCAAGCGGTTCTACGAGCTCGTCGCCGTCGCCAACCTCGTGTTCATCGGCGCCTGGATCTACAGCCGCACCGTCGGCCTGCCCTTCGGCGAGAACCCCAACGTCGCCGAGTCCATCGGTGCCATCGACGCCGTGTGCGCCGCCCTCGAGGTCGGCGTCGTGCTCATCGCGCTCCGCCTGATCGTGGCCCGCGAGGAGCGTTCGGTGGGCAAGCTCGCCCCGGCCCTCTGCGCCGTCGCCGCCCTCGGCCTCGCCACCGTCGTGATCACGTCGCCCGACGCCGCCAACCACAGCCACAGCGCCAGCAGCACCCCCGAGCCCACCGGTCTCGACGCCCTCCGCATCAAGGTCGACGAGGAGCGCTGCGACAAGGGCTTCAACATCCCGGCGTACTACGCCGAAGCCAAGTACCTCGGTGTCGACACCCGCTGGGGCGACAACCCGCCCGCCGTCGCCGGTGCTCTCGCCGCCACCTCGGCCGACGGCCACGCGCACGGGGCCGCGGCCACCGCCTCCTCCGCCAGCAGCACCACCACCACCGAGCCCGATCCGTTCGAGGGGCGGGGGTCGCCCGGCCTCGACAAGCTCGTGAGCGACACCGGCCTGGCCGCCACCAGCGAAGGCGCGGCCGCCGTCCTCATCACCTCGCTGAGCAAGGCGAGCGACGAGGACTACGCCGCCTGGCTGTGGTGGCTCCGCAGCTCCGGCTCCCTCAGCCACGAGCACTCGTCCACCTCCGCCGCCGGCGACGGCAGCGGCCACGGCGGCCACGTGGGCCCGCAGCCCTGGGTCGCCATGACCGACCAGGAGCTGTGCGACAAGACCGCCGCCGAGCTCGAGCTCGCCCGCGAGACGGCGATGAGCTACCCGACGGCGCAGGACGCCAAGGACGCCGGCTACCGCCTCGTCACCGGCTACGTGCCCGGCATCGCCGCCCACTGGATCAAGAGCGACCTCATCGACGACACGTTCGAGATCGACAAGCCCGAGATGATCCTCTACGACGGCAACGGCCTCGACGCCCACGTCGTGGGGCTGAGCTACTACCAGTGGCACGCCGGCGACAACAAGCCCACCCAGGGCTTCACCGGCGACAACGACCACGCCCACCGCCACATCGGCCTCTGCTCCAGCAAGGCCACCGGCCAGATCATCGGCGACAGCACCACCACCGATGCGGACTGCGAAGCCCGGGGCGGCTCGAAGAGCGACGGCTCGAAGGGCTGGATGAGCCACGCCTGGGTGGTCGAGGGCTGCGAGAGCCCCTGGGGCGTCTTCAGCGCAGCCAGCCCGGTCCTCGACGACCAGCTCGGCCAGTCGTCCGGCAAGGACGGCGGCCACTGCGCCGGCTCCGGCGTCCGTGACCGCTACGACATGGACGACGCCCCGTCCAAGCAGGGTGCCGAGCCCACCGGCGAAGCCACCAAGTCCACCAGCGACACCACCGGCAACTGATCCCCCGGGACCGACGGGTACGCCCGCTTCGTCGGTCGGGCTGACCGTCACGGACCAGCCGCTGCGGAGCCCGAGCCGCCGGGCACGGGGGGGGTGACGTCGCGCTCCGGCCTCCGGCACGCGATCCTCGACGGATGGGCGAGCGGGTGCGGGCGATCGGGGTGACGGCGCGACGCGCCATGGGGGAAGTGGCGGGCGGGGTCCGGCGCCACCCGTTCCGGTCCGTGGCCGCGGCGGGGCTGCTCGTCGTCGCGGTGCTGCCGCTCGCTGCGATCGGGTGGGTGCGGTGGTCGGCGCGGGGCGCTTCGTACTCGACCGGGTCGGTGCCGTCGGCTCCGGTGGCGCTCGTGCTCGGAGCGGGCCTGCGGCCCGACGGCACGCCCACGTCGTACCTGGAGGCCCGCCTCGACGTGGCCGCCACGCTGTACCGCGAGGGCAAGGTGGGGGCGTTGCTGGTGTCGGGGGACCACGGCACGGTCCAGCACGACGAGGTCGGGGCGATGACCACCTGGTTGGTGGACCACGGCATCCCGGCGGAGAAGGTGGTGGCCGACCACGCCGGGTTCGACACGTACGACTCGTGCCAGCGGGCGCACCGGATCTTCGGCGTGGACCGGGCGATCGTGGTCACCCAGGGCTTCCACGTCCCGCGGGCCGTGTTCCTCTGCCGCCAGGCCGGGATCGATGCCGTCGGCGTGCCCGCGGCCGCCCCGGGCGGCGGCAACCGGATGAGCGAGCTGCGCGAGGCCCCGGCCTCGTTGAAGGCGGTGCTCGATGCCGTCATCGATCCCGGGCCCCGCTACCTCGGCGAGCACGAGACCGGCGTCGCCGAGGCGCTCGCCGACTGACCGCCACGCCCGGGAGCATCGTGGAAGGCTTCGCCCATGGCGAGGCGGTTGGTGGTGGTGTCGGGCGCTCCGGGGGCGGGCAAGTCGACGGTGGCGGGGCCCCTGGCCGAGCAGCTGGGGTTCCCGCTGCTGGCGAAGGACGTGATCAAGGAGTCGCTGTTCGACGAGCTCGGTCCCATCGACGCGGACGAGCGGGTCTCGTCGCAGCGGCTCGGGGCGGCGGCGATGGAGCTGCTGTGGCGCCTGGCGGCCCAGTGCCCGAGCGTGGTGGTCGAGGCCAACTTCCGGCCGGCCACGGCGCACGAGCGGGCGCGGCTCGTGGCGTTGACCGATCACCCGGTGGAGGTGCACTGCCGGGTGCCGATCGAACTGGCCCAGACGAGGTTCGAGCAGCGGGCGACCTGGCCGGGGCACCACCCGGTGCACGTCGCCCGCTCCCTGCCGGCGGAGGTGTACGAGGCGTGCGCGGAGCCGTTCGGCCTCGGGCCGGTGATCGAGGTCGACACCGCCCGACCCGTCGACCTCGCGGCCCTCGTGGCGCACGTGCAGGCCGCACTCGAGCCCTGAGCCGGCCGCAACCGGTGAGGCGAGCCGTAGCGTTCCGCACATGACGATCGACGACGTGGACGACCTGGCGGGGCTCTCGGCGGCAGGCCGCGTGGTGGCCGACACCCGCGATGCGATGCTGGCCGCGGTGGAGCCGGGCATCACCACCGGCGAGCTCGACGCCATCGGGCGGGGGCTGTTGCGGGCCGCGGGTGCCCGGTCGGCGCCCCGGCTGGCCTACGGGTTCCCGGGCAGCACGTGCATCAGCGTGAACGAGGAGGCGGCGCACGGCGTGCCGTCGAAGCTGCGGGCGCTGCGCCCGGGTGACCTCGTCAACATCGACGTGTCAGCCGAGCTCGACGGCTACTGGGCCGACACCGGGGCCAGCACGGCGGTCGGGTCGGTCACGGACCGGGCCCAGGCCCTGCTCGACGCCACGCGGCTGGCCCAGGCCGACGGCATGGCCGCCGCGGTCGCCGGACGACCGCTGCGGGGCATCGGCCGGGCGGTCGAGCGGCGGGCCCGCCGCCACGGGTTCACGATCGTCGCCGATCTGCTGGGCCACGGCGTCGGCCGCGGCATCCACGAGGAGCCGAACTTGTCCAGCATCGAGGACCGGTCCGACCCGACCCTGCTGTGGGAGGGCCTGGTCCTGGCGATCGAGCCGTTCCTGGCGATGGGTGCGACCCACACGGTCACCGCTGACGACGGCTGGACGCTCCTCACCGACGACGGTGGCCTCGCTGCCCAGTTCGAGCACACCGTCGTGGTCACGAACGGCCACCCGCTGGTCCTCACCGCCTCCGCCGCCTGACGGTCGTGCGGCCCGAGGGCCGCGGAGCCGGGCTCAGCGAACGCCGAAGGTCAGCTCGGTCGTGGCCCGTCCGTGCTCGCCGGGCCGCAGGACGACCGACCCGAGGTCCGGTCGGTTCGGCGCGTCCGGGTAGCCCTGCGTCTCGAGGCACACGGCGGACTGCACCGCGAACGGGGCGCCCAGCCAGTTGCCGGTGTAGACGACCACCGCGGGCTGATCGGTGGCCACGGTGAGGGTGCGGCCCGACGCCGGGTGGTGGAGCTCGGCGGCCAGGCGCAGCCCGTCGAACGCGGCCCGCTCGACGTCGTCGCCCGGATGGACCTCGAAGGCGTGGTCGATGCCGAGCGGCTGCTCGCCGAGCACGTCGGCGAGGACGCGGCTCCGGCGCAGGTCGAACGGCGTCCCGGCCACCGCCGCGAGCCCGCCCCGGGGGATGGCCTGGTCGTCGACGGGCAGGTAGCGCTCGCCGGGGAGCCGGAGCACGTGGTCGCCGATCGACCGGTCGACGACCCAGCGGTCCGGCCCGCCCAGGTTCCAGTAGGCGTGGTTCGTCAGGTTGACGACGGTGGGCGCGTCGGTCGTGGCCTCGTAGGTGGTGCGCAGCACGTGCCCGTGGAGCTCGTGGGTGGCGGTCACGGCGACGGCGCCCGGGAAGCCCTGGTCGCCGTCGGGGCTGGTGAGGGCGAACACCGCTCGACCGCCGTCCTCCGTTACCGCGGTCTCGACGACGTCCCAGCACCGGCGGTCGAAGCCTTCGGCGCCGCCGTGGAGCAGGTTGGCCCCCTCGTTGGGCGGCAGGACCACCACCTGGTCGTCGAGGGGGAAGGACGCGTCGGCGATGCGCCCGGCGACGCGGCCGCAGGTGGCCCCGAGGTACGGGTTGCGCGAGCGGTCGGCCAGCTCCTCGAGCGTGGCCAGGTGCAGGGCGACGGGCTCGCGGTGCCCGGCGCGGTCGGGAGCCTCCACGGACCACAGCGCGGCGCCGTACGTCAGGAGCGAGACGGCGAGCGACGAGCTGTGCAGCACGACGAGGTCGACCTCGCGCCGACCGGTGGCGTCGGGTGCGGCGAGCACGCCGAACGGGACCACCTCCGGGACCGGCATCGCCCGAACGTACCGGCCGCCTCCCGGTCGTGCCGAGGGGCGGACCGTCGCCGTCGGAATCCCAGGACGAACTCCGGAGACGCTGCGGAAGCTCCCAGGAACGATCTCCACGATGGGTCCCGCTCCGGCTCCCCCTTCTGAACCCGAGGAACCCCGATGATCCGCACGACCCGCACCCACGCCCCCGTCGACCCGGCGGTCGACCACGACGACGACCACGACCGCGGCCTCGCGTTCGACGTCGGCACCCTCATGGCCCGGCGCCGCGCCCTCCAGGTGATCGGCGGCGCCGGCCTCCTCGCCCTGGTGGGCTGCAGCTCGAGCGGATCGACCGGCTCGAGCACGAGCACCAGCACCACCACCGCCGCCGGCGCGGCGGCGACCGGTGCGGCCACGGCCGACGGCGTGATCCCCGAGGAGACGGCCGGCCCGTACCCGGGCGACGGCTCGAACGGCCCCGACGTGCTGTCCGAGAGCGGCATCGTCCGCAAGGACATCACCACCAGCTTCGGCGACTCCTCCGGGACCGCCGGGGGCATCCCGCTCGCGATCCGCCTCGTGGTCAGCGATGCCGACGGCGGCGCGGCCCGTTCGGGTGCAGCCGTGTACGTCTGGCACTGCACCCGGGAGGGCGGGTACTCGATGTACTCGCAGGGCGTGGAGGACCAGAACTTCCTGCGCGGCGTGCAGGAGACGGGCCGCGACGGCAGCGTCGAGTTCACCAGCATCTTCCCGGCGGCCTACGACGGCCGGTGGCCCCACGTGCACTTCGAGGTGTACGAGAGCGTCGACTCGGCCACGAACGGCGGGAACCCCATCGCCACCTCGCAGATCGCCCTGCCCGAGGACATCTGCAACGAGGTGTACGCCACCGACGGCTACGAGCAGAGCGTGTCCAACCTGAGCCGCACCTCGCTCGAGACCGACATGGTGTTCGCGGACAGCTACGCGCAGGAGCTCGGGACCATCTCCGGCACCGTCGACGGCGGTGACCTCGTGGTCACCCTGCCCGTCGGGGTCTGAGGCGCCGTCTCAGCGGTCGGGGATCGTCCAGTCGATCGGCTCGCGGCCGGCGGCCTCGAGCGCCTCGTTCGTCCGGGAGAACGGCCGGCTGCCGAAGAACCCGTTGTGCGCCGAGAGGGGCGACGGGTGGGCCGACTCGATCACCGCGTGGCGGCTCCGGTCGATCAGCGCCTTCTTCTTCCGGGCCGCGGCTCCCCACAGGATGAACACGACGCGGTCGTCCTTGGCGTCGACCGCCTTGATGACCTCGTCGGTGAACGTCTCCCACCCGTGCTTCTGGTGCGACGCCGCCGCGTGGGCCCGCACCGTCAGCGTGGTGTTGAGGAGCAGGACGCCCTGGTCCGCCCACGCGTCGAGGCAGCCGTGGTTCGGCGGGCGGACGCCGACGTCGGCCTCGAGCTCCTGGAAGATGTTCCGGAGCGACGGCGGGAGCGCGACGCCGGGCCGGACCGAGAAGCACAGCCCGTGGGCCTGGCCGGGCCCGTGGTACGGGTCCTGGCCGAGGATCACGGCCTTGACCTCGGCGTAGGGCGTCCGGTGCAGCGCGGCGAAGACCTCGTCGTGGGGCGGGTACACGGCGTGGTGCCGGCGCTCCTCGGACACGAACGCCTGGAGCTCGGGCCAGTACGGCTTGGCGAACTCCCCGCGCAGGATCGGGTTCCAGTCCGTCTGCGTCGCCACGGTGCCCGACGCTACCGGGACCGCGGTGACCCCGATCGAGCCGGCTCACCTGCCACAGTCGAGGGGTGCGAGGGAGTGGAGGAGCAGCCCTGGTCTGGCGTCCGCCCCTGCGGACGCGCGCCATGCTCGCGTTCGGCGGCCTCGCCGCGGTGGTGTCGACCCTGCTCGCGGTCGTCTGCTTCGAGGTGACCCGTTCGACCCTGATCCAGCAGCGCGAGCGGGTGGCCGAGCGCCAGACCTACGTGAACGCCCGGTCGGTCGACAACGCCCTCACCCGCGATCCGGCGTCGCCGACGGCGGCCCTCGCCGATGCCCAGACCAGCCGGCAGGGCTTCGCCCTCGTGCGGGTCGACGGCACCTGGTACTCGAGCTCGGTGACCGGCGACCGCAGCGACGTGCCCGGTTCGCTCGTGACCGTGATCGACTCCGGTGCCGCCGCCCGCCAACGGGTCCACCTGGACTCGGGGCCGGCGGTCGCGGTGGGCGTGCCGCTGTCGCGCGCGTCCGAGGGCACCGCGTACGTCGAGCTGGTGCCGATGGCGGAGGTGTCCGACGCCGTCAACCGCATCCGCCAGGGCCTGATCCTCGCGGCGGTCGCCACGACGCTCGCGGGCGTGCTGGCCGGGCGGTGGGCGAGCGCCCGCATCCTGCGCCCGGTGAGCCGCACCGCGGAGGCGGCCAACCTCATCAGCGAGGGCGCCCTCGACCGCCGGCTCGAGAGCGACGGCGACGCCGACCTCGAGCCGCTCGTGCAGTCGTTCAACAACATGGTCGACGGCCTCCAGAGCCGCATCGAGCGCGAGGCCCGGTTCGCGTCGGATGTGAGCCACGAGCTGCGGACGCCGCTCGCCGCCATGCTCTCGGCCCTGTCGGTGGCCCGGCGCCGGGTGAAGGAGCCGGCGGCCACCGAGGCGCTCGACCACCTCCAGCACGAGGTCGACCGGTTCACCACGCTGATCACCGACCTGCTCGAGATCTCCCGGGTGGAGGCGGGCGTCGCCGAGCTGGTGCTCGAGGAGATCGAGCCGCCCGCGTTCGTGGCCGAGGTCCTGGCGTCGATCGGCCGCGAGGCGGTCCCCGTGGTCGTCGAGCGAGACGCCCCGGCCCACATCCGGGTCGACACCCGGCGGATGAGCCAGATCCTGGTGAACCTGGTGCAGAACGCCGACCACTACGGCGGCGGTGCCACCGAGGTGCGCCTCGGCGGCGACTCCGGGCACCTCCGCCTGATCGTCGACGACGCCGGTCCGGGCATCCCGCCGGCGCAGCGCGAGCAGGTGTTCGAGCGCTTCGTCCGCGGCGACGACCCCTCGGTGCCCGGGACGGGGCTGGGCCTGGCCCTCGTCAAGGAGCACGTGCGCCTCCACGAGGGGTCGGTCGTGATCAAGCGGGCGCCGGCCGGCGGCGCCCGCTTCGTCGTCACCATCCCGAGGACGCTCCGATGAGCCGGACCACCCGATCCGCTGCGTTCCTGCTCGCCGTCCTCCTGGCGGCCGGGGTGCTGGTGGGGTGCGGCGTGTCGTCGCAGGGCTCCGCCACCCGCATCGCGCCCGAGGACGTGCCGTTCGGCCTGCTCGAGGACCTGCCGACCACCACCACGGTGGCGGCCGGCAAGGACGCCGAGGTGTTCTTCGTGAGCGGGGACCGGCTGATCGCCGTCGACCGGTCCGTGGCCGCCGACGCCGACCTCGAGGACCTGCTCGGCCAGGTGATCGCCGGGCCGACCGAGGTCGAGCAGACCCTCGGCATCACCACCGCCGTCCCCGCCGGTTCGCTCACCTCGGTGGACACCAGCCGGGGCATCGCCGAGGTCGAGCTGTCGTCGTCGTTCGGCGACATCCGCAGCGGCGACCAGATCATGGCGCTCGGCCAGATCGTCTACACGCTGACGGGCCAGCCCGGCATCGGCGGCGTCCGGTTCACGGTGAACGGGGAGCCGGTGACCGTGCCCCTCAGCGACGACGAGCAGAGCGACGATCCGCTGTCGCGCGACGACTTCGCGCCCATCGCGCCGGACTGACGGGGCTGGTCACCGCCTTGTTCAGGTGATTTGGCGACCACCCTGAAGGTCACGCGGGCAGCTGCCGATGGAACCGGGATGGGAACCCCCGAGACGCTCGATTCGAGCCTCAGCACGCGCCTCGCTGCTGCTGGCGCGTCCGCGGACCACGAGACCGAGGCGGGCATCCAGCGGGTCCGGGGTTGGTGCCTCGTCCTCGCGCTCGTCCAGACCGCGCTGTACCCAGGCCAGTTCTGGTACCTGGCTTGGGGTGCCATGGCCGCGCTGTTCCTCAGCTGGGTGTGGATCCGCTGGGCCCTGCAGCCGGGCTCCAAGACGCCGACCTCGTTCGTGGGGATCGTGGCGATGGCGTCGGACTCGATCGTCGTCATCATGATCATGGCGAACCTGATGACCAGCTCCGACGACCCGGTGCAGCTCCTGCCCCTGGCGCTCGCGGTCGAGGCCGCGGTGCGGTGGGGCCGCATCGGCGGGGTCGTGGGCGGCATCGCCGGCGGCCTCCTGCTCACCGGCTGGTCCTTCGGGACCCACGTCCGCAACGACCTCGAGTTCTCGCCCGGGTACGCCTGCTTCCGGTTCGGCGTCGTCGTCCTCGTCGCCTCCATCGTGGGGAACGCGGTGCGGGAGATGCGCCAGCAGCGACGCGCGGCCGAGGCCGTCTTCCAGGCGTCGCGTGACCTGATGATCACCTTCGCCCTCGACGGACGGGTGCTCTCGGCGAACCCGGCGTGCGAGGCGGTGCTGGGCTTCACGCCCGAGGAGCTGGAGTCCCGGGACCGGTCCTTCCTCATCGAACCCGAGGACGGCCGCGAGGCGGTCGCCCTGCTGACCCACACGGACGGCCCCCAGCGGGTGGTGCGCCGGGTCCAGCACAAGGACGGCCACCTCGTGTGGATCGAGCTCGACCTGGTGCCCGACATCCAGGCCGGGATGGTCTACGCGATCGGCCGCGACGTGAGCGACCGCAGCCGGACCGAGTCGGAGCTGCGCCACCGGGTGGACCACGACGGCCTGACCGGCGCATGGAACCGCCACGCCCTCGTCGCCTACCTGCACCGCATGCTCAACCGCGGGTACCTCCCGGGCTTGGTCTTCATCGACCTGGACCGGTTCAAGGAGATCAACGACCTCCACGGTCACCTCATGGGCGACGGCGTGATCATCGGGCTGGCCGAGCGCCTCGCCGACGCCGCCGGCCACGAAGGGTCGGTCGCCCGCTACGCCGGCGACGAGTTCTGCATCGTGGTCGACGACCCCGAGGACCTCGAGGTGATCGCCGAGCGCACCCGTCGGGCGTTCGAGGAGCCCTTCGACGTCAACGGCCAGACCCTGATCGTGACGGGGTCGGTGGGCAGCGCGAGCAGCCGCTCCGGGGACACGCCCGAGAGCCTCGTGCACCGCGCGGACCAGGCGATGTACCAGGTCAAGAAGGCCGCCCGCCTCGCCCTCTAGAACCTGGGAACTCCCTGGGAATCGGTGCTGATCCGTTCTCGTGGCCGGGCACCCCGGCCACACTGGTCCGATGCTGAAGAAGCTGATCGCCGCCGCCGTCGTCATCGTCGTGGTCGGAGGAGCCGCCCTCTGGTTCTTCGTCCTCCGCGACGATGCCCCCGAGGAGCTGTCGGTCGACAGCGGGAGCGACCCCACCGAGACGACCACGGGGACCACGCCCGAGTCCCTCGACGGCACCTGGTCCGTGCAGGACGGCGGCGACACCACCGCCGGCTTCCGGATCAAGGAGTCGTTCGCGAACGGGCTCACCGACCACACCGCGGTCGGCCGTTCGGACCAGGTGGCGGGGTCCATCACCATCGCCGGCACCGAGATCACCGAGGGCGACTTCACCGTCGACCTGACCGCGCTGACGTTCTCGGACAACCCGGGCGGCCTCTCGGTCACCAACCGGGCCAACGCCCTCAAGAACAACGGCCTCGAGACGTCGACCTTCCCCGAGGCGACCTTCTCGCTGACCGAGCCGATCGACTTCGGCGAGGAGCCGGCCGACGGCGAGACGGTGACCGCCACCGCCACCGGCGACCTCACCATCCACGGCGTCACCAAGTCGGTGTCGTTCGAGGTCGAGGCCAAGCTCGTGGGCGACACCATCCGGGTCGCCACCAAGGACCCGGTCCCGGTCGTCCTGGCCGACTACGACATCGAGAAGCCCACGATGGGCCCGGTGGCCTCCATCGACGACGAGGGCTCCTTCGAGTTCCTGGTCGTCCTCGCCCCGAGCTGACCCCGGGACCGACGCGGGCTGGCCGGGGGCGGATCCGTCAGCCGCGCAGGGTGCGGCGGACGAGGTTCGGGTCGGCCTCGATGGCCTCGTCGGTGAACAGGAGCGGGCGGGTGGCCTTGGCCGCGTAGGCCTCGGTGCCGTCGCGGTGGTGCGGCGAGCGGGCGTCGCCGGACTGCCCGTACGCGAGCAGGCCCACGCCCACGGGCCCGTCATCGGTGAGCTCGACCGCCATGAGGAAGCTCGTGCCGTACGTGACCCGGTAGCCGCCGGCGGCGATGCCGCTCGTCATCGTGCGTTCCGGGGCCACCGGCGCCAGCGGGGCCGGACCGGGCTCGAGGCTCAGCGAGTTGAGCGCGCCGAACGGGGCGAGGATGTTGAGCACGCCCTCGCCCTCGTACCCGCCGTGCACCGGCACCCGGTGCTCGCCGCGCTGGGCCCACTGGACGTCGCCGAGCGGTGCGTCGATCGCCACGCCGGCCTGGTCCAGGATCCGCACGGCCTTGGCGAGGGCGGCCACCACCGCGTCACCGGCCAGCTCGTCGGGCTCGGCGAGCCCGTTCGGCGTGGTCACCGGGGCGCTGCGGTCGTAGTCCGCGGCGAACAGCGGACCGGCGGCCTGCATCTGCTTGGCGTCGAAGCCGGCCATGAGCTCGCGCCAGAGCGCGGCCCCCACCGAGGCGAGGTCGCAGCGCCGATCCCACCCGTCGAGCACGTCGGCGGCCGCGGCGAGGTCGACGTCGACGCCGTCGGCCGTGACGGTGCCGGCGGCTCGGGCCCGGCCGATGACGGCGTCGCACAGCAGCTCGGCGCTCAGGCTGTCGTTCGAGAGGACCGCGGCGATGGCGGCGTCGACGGTGAGGTCGCCGGCTTCGGCGAGGCGCGCGGCCGTCAGCAGGTTCTGGCGGGTGCGGAGCGTGCGCGCCGTGCCTTCGAGGCCGTGCAGCGGCGAGTACCCCTCCAGCCGCTCGTCGGCGTGGTTGAGCCAGTGCGAGTCGTTGGCGTTGACCGCGTAGTCGCGCCGCTCGAACTGCGGGAGCCGGTCGTAGGGGAGGAGCCCGGGGCTGCGGGCGCCGGGCAGGTCCTGCCACTCGTCGCCCGGGTCGCTGCCGTCCAGCAGGGCGACGCGGCTGTCGAAGAGGATCTGGGCCACGAGGTCGTTGCGGATCCGGTCGTGGAAGCGCTCGATGGCCTCGTCGGACAGGGCGGGCGTGGCCGATGCATCCGCGAACCACGCCCGACCGGTGCGGTCCGCAGCCAGCGTGTTGACCCAGGGCATCCCCTGCACCTCGGCGAACACCCGCTGGAACGAGTCCAGGTCCGTGGCCTGGCCCATGCCCAGGAACTGGGAGATGACGTGGTCGTTGTCGAGGTTGGCGTCGCGGTAGGTGAACGCGGTGTCGAGGCTCCAGCCGAGGAGCGGCAGGTTCACCATCGGCCCGTGGTGGCTGCGCCAGAGCGTGCGGGTCTCCGTGGACACCGTGCCGTCGTCGCCCAGCACCGCGACGGCGACCTCGCGCGACGTCAGCTCCCGGACCTCGTCGCCGTAGCGGTACGACGTCGGGTGGCCGGGCACGAGCTCGAGCTTGGCGAGCGTGAAGCGGTTGCCGCGGCTGAACGTGTGGGCCCAGGCCACGCCCTCGTTGAAGCCCATCTGCACGCCGGGCGCACCGATGAGCGCGACGCCGTACACGTCGAGCTCGCCGGGGACCGTGAGGTGGCACTCCCAGAACCGGGCCTCGCCGCCCCACGGGAAGTGCGGGTTGGCGACGACGAGCCCGTGGCCCGACGCGGTGGCGTCGCCGCCGAAGCACCAGCCGTTGCTGGCGCCGGCGCCGCCGCCCAGCGCCGACACGGGTGACGGCGCGGCGAGTCCGTCCGGCCCGGGCGCCTCGGCCCGCCCGACGATCTCGGCCAGGTTGCGGCCGCTCGCCAGCAGGCCGATGTCCACGTAGTACGTCCACAGGTCGAGCTCGTCGATGGGCCGCACCCAGTCGGCGCCGGCGCACCACGCGGGGAGGGCGTCGGCCTCGAGCGCCTCGGCGAGCCAGGCGTTGTACCCGGCGGCGTAGCCGCTCACGAGCTGGCGGATGTGCTCGGGCTGCGCGTCACGCAGCTGCGGCGCCCGTTCCTGCACGCCGAGGGCCAGGTAGCCGAGGTCCGAGGCGAGGTGGGCGCCGTCGGGGCCGGCACCGTGGAACCGGGCCCGCTCGCTGCGGACCTTCACGATCTGGTCGGCGAGCGTCGGGAGGTGGTCCCGCGCGCACGCGTACCCCTGGCCGAACCCGACGTCGCCCCAGCCGGCACCTCGGATGTGGGCCACCCCGTGGGTGGTCCAGCGGATGTCGGCCTCGTAGCGGTGGTCCCCCGTCATGGCTCGCCTGGCTAGCAGCTGGACGGCTCCCGTGCGGCCATGGGACGGGTCGAGTCGGCGGCGTGCAGCCCGGTCGACCGCACGAGCAGCGGGAAGCCGACGACGCTCAGCACGGCGAGGATCGCGGCCGACGCGCCGGTGCCGACCTGGTTCACGGTGATGCCCACGATCGCGGAGAGCACCAGCTCGAACAGGTTGGCGGAGAGCAGCGACCAGCCCATGACCCGCCCGGTGGCCGCCACGCCGACCCGGTCCGCGGTGGTGGAGATGAGCGTGGGGAACATGGCCGCCAACGAGACCCCGGCCACGGCGAAGAGGCCGATCGCCACCGGCGTCGGGGCGAACGGGATCGAGACGTAGACGACCGTGGCGAGCACGCCGGACCCGATGAGCACCCGGCGCGGGCTGAGCGGGCGTCCCGGACCGGTCACCAGGCCGAGGCCCAACCGGCCCAGGGTCATCCCGGCCCAGAACCCGCTCATCGCCCAGGCCGCGGTCGACCCGGCGACGTCCCGGTTGCCCTCCAGGTAGGTGGCGCCCCAGTTCCCGGTGGTCACCTCGATGCCGCAGTAGACGGCGAACAGGCTGAGCGACAGGGCCACGACCCAGCGGGGGACCTGGAGCCGGCTGTGGTCCCCGTGCGGGGGCTCGGCGGTCTGCAGCGCCTCGGGCCAGCGCACGCCGCGCCGGGCCGTCGACGCGGTGGCCGCCGTCGCCAGCGCGGCCGCAGCCAGGAACGCGGGGGTCCAGCCGACCTCGCCGACGAGCAGCGGGCCGAGGGTGGCGCCGACGCCGAACGAACCGAACATCAGCCCGGCGCTGCCCACGCTGCGGACCACGGTCTGGAACCGGTTGCCGAGGGCGTCGAGGCAGCCCGACGCCAGGCCGATCGCCGTGAACGCCACGACGAGGACGGGGAACGAGCGGGTGACGGCGACGATCGCACCCGAGGCCGCGAGCGCAGCCCCGAGGCAGGTGTTGGCGCGGCGGATGTGCCACCGCCGCAGGATCGGCAGGGCCGAGGTGGCGGTGACGAGCCGGCCCAGCCCGTACCCGCCCGTGGCCCAGGCCAGGGCCCCGCTGGACTGCCCGAACAGGTGCCGGGCATCGGGCCAGCCCGCTCCGAGCATGCCGATCGGCGCGCCGAACGACAGGAAGATCAGGCACTCCACGAGGAGCGGATCTCGTCGGCGGGACGGTCGGGTCACCGGCCCACGCTAGGGACCGGGTCGACCGGCGGTCAGTTCCCGGGGCCGACGACCACCGTGGTCTCGCTCGGACCGCTGTCGCTGCTGGATCCGCTGCTGCTGCTGCTCGATCCGCTGCTGCTGCCGCTGCTGCTGCCACCGCTGCTGCTGCTGCCGTCGTCGACGGCGCGCAGGTCCTCTCGGGCGATCTCGGTGCCGTCGGCGGCGTAGGCCACGAGCGTCGCCCCGTCGGTGGGCACCAGGACGGCCACGCCCCGGAAGCCGCCGCCTTCGGCGATCGCCGGTTCGTCGAGCACCTCGCCGTCGGGACCGAGCACCGCGACCCGCGCGACGTCGGGTCCGATGAGGGCTCCGGTGAAGGTCTTGCCGCCGGTGGACTCGGTCTCGACGCTCAGGAAGCCCCGAGCTTCCGACCCGCCGAGCGCGGAGCCGGTGCCCGAGAAGGTGCTCGACGAGTCGTCGGGCTCGGCCAGGGCCACGGAGAGGTGGACGGTCGGGTCCGGGAACGACGGGTCCTCGGACGCCGAGGCCTCCAGCTTCCACCGGCTCCCGTCGTCGAAGCGACCCTCGCCCACGACCGTGGTCGGGGCGTCGGTCCCCCCGGAGTCGAACTCGCCGAGCTGGGAGCGCTCGAGCAGGTCCTTCCACGCCGCCGGACCGACCGGCTCGACGCCCTCGGCGGTGGCGAGCAGCTCGGCCTCGTCGAAGCCGTAGCCCGAGACCCGGACCAGCTCGCCGGGGCGCTCGATCCACGTGACCGACCGGGTGGTGACCGGGCCGTCCTGCATGGTGATGGTCGAGTTGGTGATCAGGGCGTCGTGGCCCCGGACGGTCGTGCGCTTGGTGGAGTCGGCGGTGACGGCGCCCGCGTAGACCAAGCGGTCCTCACCTGGCGTGCTCCACACCGTGAGGGTGGTGCCGTCGGTCCCGAGCGCATCCGGTGGGTCCTGCAGGTACAGGACGTAGTGGCCGACCGCGCTGGGATCGACGGTGCTCAGGATCGGGTTGCCGAAGCCGGACAGGCTGGGGGCGTCGCCGAGCGGCCGCCAGCCGTCCGGCAGGTCGGACCCGCCGAGGTCGATGGCGCCCGACCCGTCGACGGACACCTCGCCGGCCAGGTCCAGGAGGCGGTCGGTCTCGAGCGACGACGAGGCGATCACGAACGCCTGGTCGCCGTCGACCGCGAGCACGGCGTGCTTGCCGAGGCCCACCTCGTCGTAGACGTAGCCGGTGCGGCCGGATCCGAGGTCGACCGGGTCCAGGTCCGAGTCGGTCAGCTCGGGCGCCGGCATCGTCCCGATGAGGAGGCGGGGGTCCTCCTCGTCGGGCCCGTAGAGCGAGGCGGGCCCGTCGTCGCCGGTGCTGGCGCGTGCCTGCTCGTTGGTGATCTCGCCGGCGCCCGCCAGCTGGAGGCCCTCGGGCAGGCGGCCGGCCACGAACGGGCGGGGGTCGGTGCTGATGACCTTGGCCTTGTCGTCGCCGTCGTCGCCCGACTGGGCGACGAGCAGGCCGGCGATCGCCGCCGCCACCAGCACGACGGCGGCGACGGCCAGCAGGCGGCCGCGTGGGTTGGGGCGGGCCGTCGGCAGGGCCGTGACCGCGGCGCGGTCCGGGTCGAAGGCCGGGGCCGGTCGGTCCGCGGCGCGGGCGTGGAGGTCGCGGCCGGCGGCCGCGGCGCGCTGGTCGAGCTGGCGGAGCTGCTCGTCGGCGGTGCTCATCGGGCCTCCTCCTGGTCGGTCTCGGTGGGTTCGGTCGGGGCCGCGGCGAGGCGGGCGGCGAGGGCGGTGCGGCCGCGGTGGAGGTGGACCTTGACGGTGGCCTCCTTGCAGCCGAGCACCAGGGCGATGTCGGCGACCGAGCGGTCCTCCAGGTAGTGGAGGGCGACGCACTCGGCCTGGCGCGCGGGGAGCGATCGGACCGCGGCCCAGAACTCCGGGTCGCCGACGCGGTCGGTGGCCTGCTCACCGGTGCGATCGGCGCTCGCGCCGTCGTCCTCGGACGCCGACCGGGACGACCAGCGGGCCAGCCCCCGGGACTCGACCCCGCGGCGCCGGTGGTCCGACGCGGTCCGGTTGATCAGCGCCCGGCGGACCCAGGCGCCCGGCCGGTCCAGCCCGCCCACCTCGTCCCACCGGCGGTAGGCGTCGGCGAACGCGTCCTGGGTCAGTTCCTCGGCTCGCGCCCACGAGCCGGTCAACGACCACCCGAGCGCCACCAGGCCGGACCACTCGTCGCGGTACAGGGCGTCGAACGCCGTGCGGTCCACGGGCGGGACCGCTCGCATCGTCGATCTGCGTGTGGCCAACGCCGTCTCCTCGGGTGCCTGGAGGTCGCTCACGCCACCCACTCGCCGCAGCCCCTCGCAAGGTTTACTGGGTGGATGAGCCAGCAGCTGAGCCTCGTGGCCATCGTGGTCCCCACCTACGACGAGGGGATCGCCTGCTACTGCGGTGCCCTCGGGTTCGACCTGCTCGAGGACACCGACCGAGGTGGGGGCAAGCGCTGGGTCCGGGTGGCCCCGCCCGGGTCGGTCGGCACCGCCCTCCTGCTCGCCGAGGCCGACGGTCCCGAGCAGGAGGCCGCGGTGGGCAACGTCGCCGGCGGCCGGGTGGGCCTGTTCCTCAGCACCGACGACTTCTGGCGCGACCACGAGCGCTACGTCGCCGCGGGCGTCGAGTTCGAGGAGGAGCCCCGCGTCGAGGACTACGGCACCGTGGCCGTCTTCCGCGACCTCCTCGGCAACCGCTGGGACCTCATCCAACCCGCCTGACCGGTCGGATCCGCCAGGAGAGCGGTCAGGCGGTGATGCCCATGCGGATCTTGGCGGCGGCGAGGTCGGGGCCGTCGCCCCCGAGGTTGTCGAAGAGGCGCAGGGTGGCTCGGCAGGTGGCCAGCTCGGCGGTGTGCGGGGGCTTGAGGTCGAGGAGGCGGCGGCCGACGGGCGGGAGGCAGGCCTTGGCGCCGGCCCAGAGCGAGCGCCAGACGGGCTTGGCCGGCGCCGGGATGATCGGCGGATCGTCGAGGAAGGCCAGGCCGGCGGCCGCGTACTCGGCGACGGCGAGGTTCGGGCGGTGGCGCTCGAGCGACGCCAGCAGCTCGGCCCAGGAGCGGGGCGGGGCCTCCACGCCGGTGTGCTCGCCGACGATCGCCACCTCGGCGATGTACTGGTCGAGCTCGTCCCGGCTCATCGGGTGGAGGGCGAAGCGCCGGTTGGCGGCCGCGATGGCCAGGTACTCCGCGATGTGGACCCAGTCGAGGAGCTCCGGGTCGTTGGCGGCGTAGGGCCGGCCGTCGGGCGCGGTGCCCACGACCGGCTCGTGGACCTTGCGGACCATCCGGCACAGGCGCTCGGCCCGCGCCGTCGAGCCGTAGACCACGCCCTGGACGAACTCGCCGGTGCGGCGGGTGCGGCCCATGAAGTCGTCCGAGAACGCCGAGTGCTCGGCCACGCCGGCCATGGCCAGCGGGTGCAGCGCCTGCAGCGTGAAGGCGGCGACGCCGGCCACGAGCAGCGACGGGTCGCTGTGCACCCGCCACGCCACGCTGTCCGGACCGAACCAGCCGGGGTCGCCCATCTCGGCGGCGTCGACCGGTCGGCTGCCGGGTCCGGGCCCGAGGCTCGCCATCGCGCCGAGGACCGGCCGGGCGATCAGCGGGGCGCTGATGGCACCGAAGAGGCCACCGGCGATGCCGCCCACGAGCTCGGCGCTCGACGGCGTGGCGGGCACCCACTCCCGCTCGGGCTCCCACATCCGCGCCGCCGCGGGGTGGATGCCGGGCGTCCGGCTGGTGAACCGACGCGGCGGCCGCGGTGACGAGCTGGTGGTGGCGACGGGAGCCATCGGCGTTCCTCCGAGACGGTCGTGCGAGCCGAGGATGGCACGGCCAGCGGGACCCGGCAACGCACCCCCGGCACTCCGGCGACTTGGCCCGGCCTGCCCACGGCAGCAGAATCGCGGGCACACAGGGGGCCAGGGGGCTTCCGAAGGGGAGCGAACCGATGCGTCGTCTGCTTGTAGCGCTGTGCCTGTTGGCCACGGCGGTCCCACTGGCCGCGGCCTCGACGGTCGCCACCGCGACGCCTGCTGCCGCCGCCGACCCGTTCACCGCCCGGGGCAGCGTCAACCAGGTGTACGCGTACGACCTCGGCGTGGGCACCTCCGTCGAACTGGTCAACGACAGCAACGTGACCGTCCAGACCGGCACGTCCGACACCCAGGGCGCCCTGCTCTTCCGCGAGGTCGAGGCCGGCAGCGGCTACTCGGTGCGGACCCCCGCCGGCACCGTGAGCGGCCTGACCGTCACCGACACCAGCCAGAACCCGTCCGACGCCTTCTACGCCCAGCGCGCCCTCGACGAGCCCCTGTCGGCCGGGTACGGCTACCTGACCACCCGTGACGGCACCAAGCTGTCGATCAACGTCACCATGCCGAACGACGGCAGCACCGGCCCCTGGCCCGTGATCCTCAACTACTCCGGTTACGACCCGTCGCAGCCCGGTGATCCGCCACAAGAGGTGGCGATGTACCCGTACCAGGGCTACGTCACCGTCGGCGTGAACCTGCGCGGCACCACCTGCTCGGGCGGCGCGTTCGAGTTCATGGAGGACCTCCAGGCCCTCGACGGCTACGACGTCGTCGAGACGCTCGCCCACCAGACCTGGTCCAACGGCAACGTCGGCATGGCCGGCATCTCGTACTCGGGCTACAGCCAGCTCTACGTCGGCTCCACCAACCCGCCGCACCTCAACGCCATCGCGCCGGCGAGCCCGTACTCCGACACCTACAGCGGCATCCTCTACCCGGGCGGCATCCTCAACGACGGCTTCGCCCTCGGGTGGGCCACCGAGCGCGAGGCCGACGCCAAGCCGAAGGCGCACGGCTGGGTGAAGACCCGCATCAACAACGGCGACACCACCTGCGCCCAGAACCAGGTGATGCGCCTCCAGGCCAAGCCGCTGCTCCAGCGCATCCACAACACGCCGTTCGCGGATCACGAGTTCGACTACCTGAACACCGAGACCTTCGTCCACAAGATCCAGATGCCCGTGTACCTCTCGGCGCAGTGGCAGGACGAGCAGACCGGTGGCAGCTCGGCGAACCTCATCCCGTTCTTCAACCCGGCGAACACCCGCGTCTTCGGCGACTTCACCAACGGCACCCACGTGGAGCCGATGGGCCCGGAGGTCATCCAGGACCAGCTGAACTTCATCGACCTCTACGTCGGCAAGCGCAAGCCCCACACGGCGAACCTGCTGACGCTCGGCATCCCGTCGATCCTCGCCGACCTGTTCCAGGCCGGTGACCGCGACGCCGACTTCAGCCTCCCGTTCAACAGCTGGAACACCTACCCCGACTACCAGTCGGCCCTCACCGCCTACGAGGCGCAGCCCCGCATCCGGGTGCGCTGGGAGAACGGCGCGAAGACCGGCAAGGAGGGGCTGCCCTGGTCGACCACCAGCACGCGGTACTCCACCTGGCCGCCGTCGGAGATCTCGGCCGAGAAGCTGTACCTCCAGCCCGACGGCGCCCTCGGCTCGGCCGCGCCGGCGCTCGCCGACTCCGCCGCCCGTGCGTCGTCGTCGTACACCTACGACCCGACGACGAAGCGCGACAGCACCTCGACCGGCAGCACCGACGCCGCCTGGGGCCCGCACCCCAACTACACGTGGG
>Ga0182736_1000774_pt1 | contig 40733 bp, 44 predicted proteins | sample eDN5th30CKraftBY_FD_128882 | JGI IMG/M metagenome (GOLD analysis project Ga0182736, IMG submission 128882) | Enriched backyard soil microbial communities from Emeryville, California, USA - eDNA 5th pass 30_C Kraft BY (version 2) (version 2) | ecosystem: Environmental > Terrestrial > Soil >... | reverse complement strand
GCTCGCCGCGCGCGAGCGGCATCTCGCGGGCGAGCAGCGCATCGGAGAAATGGCGGTTGCCCTTCGGCATCACGCGCCCCGCGCGAAACTCCGCGATGGCGATCTTCACGACGCCATTGCTCACGTCCTGCTCGGGCACGTACACATCGACGAGCGGCTGGCCCGCCGCGCGATAACGTTGCACGACGGCGCGCCGGATTTCCGCGAGACGCGCGAAGGTCAGCGGCTTGTGGAGATCGGCGGAGAAGCTGTCGAGAAAATCGGGCGTGAGAAAAGGCGCGCCCGTCGACGTGATCGCGCCGTTCGCGCCCGATTGCGTCGCATCTGATGTAGCATCCGCACGCACGAACGCGATGCCGCGCAGATCCTGAAGCGCGATTCTGTGCGAGTCGTCGCTCGGCTCGGGCGGCGACGGCGACGCGCGCGGACGCTGCTCGGCGGGCGGCGCAATCGGCGCGACATCGCGATACGACTGCGCGGCGGCGTCGCGTTCGGCAACGATGCAGGCGATCGCGGTCGATAGCACCGTCGCGGCGACGCGTGTGCGGTTCAAATCATGTCTCCTCGGCGCCGGCCGCGTAGGTTGGCCCCGCATGTTATCAGCGCACGGAGCGGAACGTTTCATGCGTCGGGCGCGCATGACCGGTCGCGAGAGAAAGATGCTCGCACCGTACCTGTTAGCGTCGCGAACGCGCGTAGAAATGACTCGACGTGAACGGCCGAGCCAGTAGAAAACACCGCAGCGACATTGGCCTTTCTTCCGACCGCGCAACGCATCTATGATTCGGAGATGATCGGCGCGATGAGCAGCCGAACCGCATTGTCAGGACGAGGATGGACAAAACCTCCAACGCAGAAATCACCGATTCCGCTTCGCTCGATGCATCGGTCTACGCGCAATGCGCGCGCGAGCCGATCCACATTCCCGGCGGCATTCAGCCTCACGGCGTGCTCTTCAGCGTCGACGCGCATTGCCACATCCTGCAGGCGAGCGCCAACGTCGCGCAGCTCGCGCACATCGCGCCCGAAGCGTGTCTCGGCCGCGCGCTCTCGACGGTGCTCGGCCAGCACGCGGCCGAACGTGCGAGCGCGGGACTGAAGCAACTCACGCGCGACGGCGCGGCGATCCACGTCGGCAACGTCGTGCTCGACGGATGGACGCCGGACGGTCCCGTCGCGATCGTCGTGCATCGGCATGACGGGCTGTTGTTCGTCGAAGTGGAGCCGGCGCGCGACACCGCCGACGTCTTCTCGACGATGTATCCGCTCGTGCGCTCCTTCGTGAGCGATGTCCAATCGATGCACACCGTCGAGCAGATTTGCCAGTTCGCCGCGAACGAGATCGCGCGCATCACGGGTTTCGGCCGCACGCTCGTCTATCAGTTCGACGAGGAAGGCAACGGCAACGTGCTCGCGGAAAGCGTCGAGCCGGGCTATCCGTCGTATCTGAAGCAGCACTTTCCGGCATCGGACATTCCCGCGCAGGCGCGCGAGCTGTATCGCAAGAATCGCATTCGGCTCATATCGAACGCGAACTACGAAGCCGCGCCGCTCGTGCCCGCGCTGCATCCGGCGACGGGCCGCCCGACCGACCTCACGTACGCGTCCTTGCGCAGCGTGTCGCCCGTGCATCTGCAATACATGCGCAACATGGGCACACTCGCGTCGATGTCCATGTCGATTCTCGTCGACGACAAGCTCTGGGGCCTCATTTCCTGTCATCACGCGACGCCGCGTCTGCCGCCGTTCGAAGTCCGCACTGCGTGCGAGCACGTCGCGCAGATCGTCTCGCTGCAGATCGAAGCGCGCGAGACGCAGGCCGAAGCGCATTACCGGCTCGAATTGCGCCGCATGCTTTCGAAGCTGCTGTCGTCGATGGCGAACACGGACAGCTTCGTCGAAGCGCTCGTCAGCGACGCCTCCGATCTGCTCGGCTTCACGCGCTCGTCGGGCGCGGCGGTGATCTTCGAAGGACGCACGTCGCTCATCGGCGTGACGCCGAGCGCGCACAGCGTCACGGCGCTCGTCGACTGGCTCGACAATCAGAGCGAGGACGTCGTGATGTCCGACCGCGCTTCGCAGGATTGCCCCGCGCTCGCGGATTCGCCCGAAGTCGCGGGCTTTCTCGCGGTGTCGATCTCGAAGATCTACCGCAATTACGTGATCTGGTTTCGCCGCGAAGTCGTGCAGACGATCGAATGGGCGGGCGATCCGCGCGCGAAGCTGACGGGCCTCGCCGCGTCGCTTTCGCCGCGCGTGAGCTTCGATACCTGGACCGATGTCGTGCGCGGCCGCTCGCTGCCGTGGCGACCCGCCGAGCGCGAGATCGCGCTGGAATTTCGCGCCGCCGTGCTCGGCATCGTGTTGCGGCGCGCGGAGGAAATTGCGCAGCTCGCGACGGAACTCGGGCGCGCGAATCACGAACTCGAAGGATTTTCATACACGGTGTCGCACGATCTGCGCGCGCCGCTGCGGCATATCGTGAGTTTCGCGGACCTGCTAAAGCAGATGGACGGCGAAAAGCTGTCGGAGCGCGGGCGCGGCTATCTGGAGCGCATCGTGACGTCGGCGCGTTTCGGCGGGCGTCTCGTCGACGATCTGCTGTCGTTCGCGCAACTCGGCCGCGCGGCGCTGCGTCCGCACACGGTCGACGTCCACGCGCTGGTGCATACGGTGATTCAGAACGATATCGACGAACAATCGTCCGCACGCGTGCATTGGAAGGTGGACGCGTTGCCGCGCGTCGAAGCGGATCACGTGTTTCTGCATGTCGCGTTCGCGAACGTGATGTCGAACGCGGTGAAGTTCAGCGCGCAACGCGAAGAGCCGACGATCGAGGTCGGCGCGCACGATGGCGTCGGCGAGCTGATCGGGCATGTCGTCTATTTCGTGCGCGACAACGGCATCGGTTTCGATATGCGTTATGTCGACAAGCTCTTCGGCGTGTTCCAGCGTCTGCACGTCAACGAGAAGTTCGACGGCACCGGCATCGGGCTCGCGAACGTGCGGCGCATCATCGAGCGGCATGGCGGCAAGGCATGGGCGGAAGGCGCGCCCGATGGCGGGGCGACCTTCTATATGGCGCTGCCGAAGCAGTTCCGCCCCGAAAGCGGCGTGCGGCGCGATACGGCCGCGACCGCGCTGGCGCGGCTCGCCGCGGGCACGGGCGGCGCGGGGCACGACATCGGCCAGCTCATCAAACGTTCGGAGCAGGACAAGAAGTAACGCGCAATGCAAAACGGCCGCGATCTTGTGGATCGCGGCCGTTCTTTTCCCTACGACGCTACGCTTAGAAGCGGTGACGCAGGCCCACGGTCGCCGCGACCTGATTCTGCGTCGACGACGGCGACAGCGTGTTGATCATCGCGACGTTGGCGCCCGCATTGCCCAGCTCGCCCGACGCATGCTGGTACACGCCTTCGACGTACACATCGGTGCGCTTCGAGAGCGAGTAGTCAGCCTGCAGCGAAACGGTGTGCCACTTCGGATCGCCCGAGCCGTTCGCGCCCGTCACCTTGCCGTCCGTGTACGTGTACGCGGCGTCGAGGCTCAATGCCGGCGTCACGAGATAGCGGCCGTTCAGCTCGAAGTTGTTCATGTGCAGGTTCGAGTTGCCCGGCAGCGCGAACGTCGTGCCGCCTTGCGATGCGGCGAGCAGGTTGTCGTAGTGCGTGTTGGTCCACACGAAGCCGACCGTCGCCGGGCCGTACGTGTAGTTCACGCCCGCGCCGAACGTGCGCTGCAGTTCAGCCGTCAGATTCGCGTTGTTGCCCTGACCCGCCGACACCGCGCCGCCCGTGTTCGCGTTGTTGCGCGAGTTGTTCGTCTGCAAGTAGGCCGCGGCGAAGTTCAGCGGGCCGTTGCCGTACGACGCGCCGGCGCTCCATGCGCGGTTGTTCGCGAACTGGCCTGCGTCGTTCGAGAAGCCATACAGGCCGCCGAACTTGAAGCCCGCGTAATTCGCGCTCTGATACTTCACCGAATTGCGGATCGAGAACGAGTGATCGAGATTGTCGTTGTCGAACGGATGCGCCGTCAGGTTATTGCCATAGCCCGCGCCTGCTTCGGCGAGCGGCGACAGATAATCGACCATCGAATCATATTGACGGCCGAGCGTGATCGTACCGAATTGATCGTGCTGAAGGCCGACATATGCCTGACGGTTGAACATCGTGCTGTTTTCGGTATAGCGGCCGTTATTGAGGTTGAAGCCGCTCTCCAGCTTGAAGAGCGCGTGCAACCCGCCGCCGAGATCTTCACTGCCTTTCAGGCCGAAGTAAGTATCCGAAACCGCGCCGCTGCCTTGCTGCCAATTGTTATGGCCACCGGCGTTGTTCGTATAGACGAGACCGGCATCCAGCGTGCCGTACAACGTGACGCTGCTCTGAGCGTGGGCTGCTGCTGCGAAGGTGCCGAGAATGCCCGCGATGAGAAGGGTTTTTTTCATGGTTCTCTGTGTCCTGTTTAATGCGAAAGCTTCCAGGGACTGAAAGAGCCCGGGAAACTGGGACACACTGTATGCGACGGGCGCTTGAATGTGACCGCGTATCCGGCGCAATAATCATTTGCTGATTCTGCGAACCGGCGTGCAGATCCCTTCATAATCTTTTAAGGTCAAGGGCTTAGCGGCGCTTCGGAGCTCAGATAATCCAAATGGCTGTTGCACATCGACGACGTTATTACTGCGCATTCTGGAGAAGTCCATTGCGTCGCATGCGGTTTATAGCGGCGGAGGCGTTTTGCTAAGCTTCCCGGGTCTGAAGATCTCCACGCAGATATCTCGAGGACACGGAGCGGTTTCGCGAGAGGGAGCCGCTCCGTTTTTATTCCCGACGCGGCGATTAATCCGGGCGCTTTAGACGGTCTCCGAACAGCGGCCGTCGAAATCACTCAGTTACCCGAAGTACCCGAACGATTTTCCCGATTCTTGATGCCGACCGTAAAGGTTACGCGCCCACCGCGAACGGAACGAATCGCATTTAGATGAATCGAATCAATGAGTAACGCGATATGTTTCGCTAAATATCTCGACGTTTTGAAAATTTTGCGCGAGATAGACGGGCAAATCAGGCGACGAAATTACGTCCTGTGACGGCAAATTTCGGAAATTCGCGAACAAGTTCTTCACTAAATGTAACCGTCGCGCAAACGTTTGCTACCGCACAGAACGGGACCGGGCGTTCTGCTCGTTTCATTTCGAAACAATCTGAAGGAGCTTGAATCGCCTCTGCGGAACGCTGCTTGCTTTAATAGAGGCCTCTGTAAAATTTAGCCGGATATAGCCACATGAAAAGAAGCGCCAATGCCACGACCGTCCCAGCATTTCGACAGCGGCGGCCCGCTCAGCTCGCTGAACGCGAGCTTCTGCATCTGGAAATGATTCTCTCGAGTGTCGTCGAAGGGAACTCGGCTTCCGATCGCCTTCCCGCCAGCTATTGGGATATGCGGATTTCGCAACTGGACGCGGAGTACGACCTCGTCCCGTCGCAAAGTCAGCGTGTAGCATCGCTTCAACGCAAACTCGCGTTACTCGACAACGCGCTCGCCACCGCTGCCGACGCGCAGGAAGGGCAACAGAACCGGCGCGTCGCTGCCTGATCCGGGTTCGTCGCGCGGCGCTGATTTATAGTGCCGCCCGCACCCATTCGTCGACCAGCGTGCGCGCCTGCGTGTGCGCGCTCATCAGCGCGTCCTCGGCGGATGCGAAATTCGAATAGCGTGTGTTCTCGATCAGGAGTGGCGAGAACGCAGTGACCGGCCTTCCGGAACGGCTGATCGTCACGATCGCCAGATAGCGCAATTCGCCCGGCGGCGGCACGAGCCGGCTGCTCGTTTCGATCGCGACTTCGAGCACGAAGCCCTTGTGGTTGTACGACCGTATCATCCGGACACCCCGTACGCGCCGTGGATATGGCGTGCTTCCAGCATGAGATGTACCCGTTCGAAGCGCTGCTACTTCGCGCGTCGAAGCGCCGTGCGCGCGATGTCAGCGGCGAGATCGGCGCGCAGTTCGGCCCATTTGCCGAGCAGCGTGGCGTCGTCGGTGAAGAAGTAAGGCGCGTGCGTCCAATGGGCGACCTTTCCGCCCGCGACGGCCAACTCGAAGATACGCATGTCCTGGTCATCGCTGACGCCAGCGCTCACGAGTTCGCGAAACGATCGAATATCGTGCAGCGAGACGTTCTGTATGCCGACGCCGTGCACCACCGCCATCACCGTCTTGCCGATGCGCCAAGCGGCCTCGCGGCTATCGGCGAGCACGAAAGCGACGCTTTCCAGAGGCGTCTCGAACTTCAGCCGATACAGCCGCGCCCTGCATTGTTCACTGAGTTGCGTGTTCATTTGACTCAAGCCCGCGTCGCTCGCCTGGAGCGACGCGCAGCAGGAATTGATCCCGCTTCAGCATAGGATGCCGCGAGCCCGAACGTATGTCCGATTGCACTGCGTTTCGAACGCACGCGCGCGCGTCACCTGATTCACCGGTTCAGCTCCTCGAGCCGCAGCCCGTTGGTCTTCGGACCGAACAGGCCGATTGCCAGCGCCACGAGCAGCATGCAAACCGTAATGCCGATGAACACGCCCGGCACGCCGAAATCCTTCAGCAGCGACGCGATGATGAAGCCCGACATCATCGCGCCCGCGCGGCTCGCCGAGTAGACGATTCCGCTCGCCCGGCAGCGCACGGCCGTGGGAAAAAGCTCGGTCTGATACGCGTGATAGCAGACCGAGATCGTCTGGCCGGCGAGCGAGATCAGCACGCCGAGCGCGATGAGCGCAACGGGCGATTTCATCTGCCCGAACGCGAGACCGCTCGCGATCACGACGAGCGCACCGCCGACGATCAGATACTTCCGCTGCACGCGGTCGGCGTAGAACATCGCGAAGAGCGGTCCGAGCGGCAGCGCGAACGCGATGATGAACGAATACAGCAGGCTCTTCGTCACGGTAATGCCCTGCCCGATCAAGAGCGTCGGCACCCAGTTCGCGAAGCCGTAGTACCCGATCGCCTGACAGAAGTTGAAGACGATGAGCATCACGAGACGCGAGCGATACGGCGCGACGAACAGCTCGCCGAGCGACGCCCGCCGATGCGCCGGCCGCTCGACGACAGGCGCGGGCGGCGGCAATGCGGCGCCCGATTCGCGCTCGACCACGCGCTCGATGTCGCCGACGACGCGTTCGCTCTCCTCGAGCCGGCCATGCATCGCGAGCCAGCGCGGGCTTTCCGGCACCGCGCGCCGGATGAACCACACGATCACCGCGCCGACCGAACCGGCGAGCACGACGACGCGCCATCCATCGAGACCGAACACGGTTTCCGGCACGAGCCAGTATGAAAGCAGCGCGGCGACGGGCGCCGCCGCGAACATCACCATCTGATTGAAGGCCATCGCGCGGCCGCGCATGTGCTGCGGCACGAGTTCCGTCACGTAACTGTCGATCGTAATGATTTCGATGCCCACCCCGATGCCCGTCACGAAGCGCCAGAAGATCACGCCTTCGGGGCTCGTCTGGAACGCCATGATCGCGGAGCCGATCGAGTACCACAGCAGCGAGAACGTGAACACGCTGCGCCGCCCGTAGCGGTCCGGCAGCCAGCCGAAGAAGAACGTGCCGATGAACAAGCCCGCGAACGTCGCCGCGATGAATCCCGCAATGCCGGTGAAGCCGAAGAACGCATGCGTCGTCGTCTGCAAAAGTCCGCTCTTCGCCATGCCCGGCGCGATATAGCCGGTGAAGATCAGATCATAGATTTCGAAAAAGCCGCCGAGCGAGATGAGCAACACGAGCATCCAGAGATGCCGCGTGATCGGCAGTCGATCCATGCGCGCGGAGATTTGCGCGCCGGGCGTCGTGGCGACGCGAACGTCGGGCGTTGCGAGCGGCTCGGCGACCGCGCTGAAAGTGGGCTGCATTGTCCTGTCTCCTGTGTTGGCGACGGCGCGTGTTTTTTATATGCGCCTGTCGCAATGCCTCATGCCGTGACGCGTTTCGTCAGTTGCCCGAGCACTTCGTCCGTGTGCTCGCCGACGCGCGCGAGCGGCTGCCGCACGCCGGGGCGGCGTCCGCCCATCGTGAGCGGGAGCAAAACCACGTCGGTCGTGCCGCCGTCGTCGGTCTGCATCGGCACGAGTCCGCCGCTCGCTTTCAGATGCGGATCGTCGAGCAACTGTTCGGGGCGCATGATCGGCGCGTAGGGAATGCCGGCCGCTTCGAGCTTCGGCGCGAGCTCGTGGGCGCGGTGATCCGCGAGAATCTCGCCGAGCCGCGCGAGCAATTGCGGCCGCACCGCGACGCGCATCGCATTGGTCGCGAACTCGGGCGCTTGCGCGAGATCGGGACGTTCGAGCACATCGCAAAGCGTAACGAATTGCTTGTCGCTCACCGCGCCGATGAACAACTGCTCGCCTTCGGCCAGCGTGAATACGTCGTACACGCTCCATGCCGATACGCGCGACGGCATCGGCGGCGGCGCTTCGCGCGTCATCGCGTATTGCTGCATGTGTTGCGCGGAGAGAAACACGCAGTTCTCGAAGAGCGCGCTCTGCACTTCCTGGCCGCGTCCGGTGAGATCGCGTTCGCGCAGCGCGGCGAGCACGCCGATCGCGCCGAACATGCCGCCCATGATGTCGTTCACCGACGTTCCCGCGCGCAGCGGCCTGCCCGCCGGACCGGTCATGTAGGCGAGGCCGCCCATCATCTGCACGACTTCATCGAGCGCGAGACGCTTTTCGTACGGCCCCGGCAAAAAGCCCTTGTGCGACACGTAGATCAGTTTCGGATGCGCCTTCGACAAGGTTTCGTAGTCGAGACCGAGCTTCGTCATGAGGCCGGGGCGGAAATTTTCGAGCAGCACATCGCATGCGCCGATCAGTTCGAGCGCGCTGTCACGCCCTTCTTCCGTGTTGATGTCGATGACGACGCTCTTCTTGTTCCGATTGAACGAGCGAAAGAAGCCGATGCCGAGACCCGGCAGATTGCGCGTCTTGTCGCCGCCGGGCGGCTCGATCTTGATGACTTCCGCGCCGAGATCCGCGAGGATCATGCCGCAGGTCGGGCCCATCACCATATGCGTGAACTCGATCACGCGCACGCCTTCGAGCGGCAGGGTTGAATGACTCATGACGTCCTCAGGCTTCGATTGCAGTTTTCGATTCGTGATTGACCGGCAAGCCCGCGAGCGCGAGCGCGCCGTGCAGCGTTTCGCCGTCGAGCCAGCGCGCGAGTTTCGCGCGCACGTCCAGCAACGCTGAAATATCGATGCCGGTCTCGATGCCCATATCGGCGAGCATGAACGCTAGGTCTTCGCTCGACGCGTTGCCGCTCGCGCCCGGCGCATGCGGACAGCCGCCGATGCCCGCGAGCGTCGCATCGAAACGCGCGACGCCGGTTTCGAGCGCGGCGTAGACATTGGCGAGCGCGAGGCCGCGCGTGTCGTGAAAGTGGCCGCACCAGAAGCGCTCGCCGGCGATGTCGCGCGCCTTCTCGAAGAGCTCGCGCACCGCACGCGGACCGGCGTATCCAACCGTATCGGCGATGCTCACGCGGTCCGCGCCCGCATCGAGCAGCGCCTGCATGTAGCGCAGCACATCGGCGTGATCGACGCGGCCCTGAATCGTGCAGCCGAACGCCGTGCCGATGCCGCCCTCGATCAGCGTCTTCGCGCCCGACGCATCGCGCGCCGCACGCATGCGCGCGACTTCATCGACGACTTCCTCGGGCGTCTTGCGCAGATTGGCGAGACTGTGCGCGCGGCTCGCGGAAAGCGGCACGAGCATCAGATCGGCGTGCGCTTCGATGGCGCGCTCCGCGCCTTTCAGATTCGGCACGAGCACCGAAACCAGCAGGCCCGGCAGCGTCGTTGCGTAGGCGACGAGTTCGGCGGTATCGGCGAGTTGCGGCAGAAGGCGCGCGGGCACGAACGAACCGACTTCGATTTCGCGCTGACCGGCGGCGTAGGCATCGCCGATCCATTCGATCTTGCGTTCGGTCGGCACGATCGTGCGAATGCTCTGCAGGCCGTCGCGCAGGCCGACTTCGCGGATTACGGCGTTCTGCGGGAACGCGGGCATGGCTTTGTCTCCGGTCTTATGTGTATGGTCTCGACTTTAGAGATTCCGCAAATGGCCTAAAAGCGGTAATTTGGAAGGCTCGTGCTTCCCGTTCGGAACGTCAGAGGAATCCAGTCACATGCGCGATATCGATCTGAAAACGCTGCGTCTCTTCGTGACGGTCTGCGAGCACCAGAACATCGCGCGCGCGGCGCACGAGGCGCATATCGAACCATCCGCGATCAGCAAGCGCATCGCGCAACTGGAAACATCGCTCGGCGTGCCGTTGTTGTCGCGCTCGCGGCGCGGCGTCGAACCGACGCCCGCGGGCATCGCGCTGCTCGAACACGCGCGCAGCGTGCTGTTCACGATGGAACGCATCGCCAACGACGTCGCCGCGTTCGGCGGCGGTCTCATGGGGCGCGTGAGCATTTGCGCGTCGGCATCGGCGATTGCGGAAGCGTTGCTCGACGATATCGCGTCGTTCATGCGCGAGCCGTCCAACAAGAACATCAAGGTCGATGTCGAAGAACGGCTATCGAACGATCTCGTGCGGCAGTTGCGCGAAGGCGTGGCGTCGGTGGGCGTGTGCTGGGACAGCGTCGATCTGCACGGGCTGCAACATCGCGCTTATCGGCACGACCGGCTCGCGCTCGCGGTGCCGGCGGATCATCCGTTCGCGAAGCGGCGTTCGGTGAGCTTCGAGGAATCGCTGGAATTCGAGCACGTCGGTCTGCCGCCCGCGACCGCCGTGCATACGATGCTCCAGCGCGCGGCGGCGCAAGCGGGCAAGTCGATGTCGTATCGCGTGATCGTGTCGAGTTTCGATGCGGCGTTTCGCGTCGTCGCGGCGGGGCTCGGCATCAGCGTCGTGCCGATGGAAGTCGCCGGAACGTATCGGCAGGCGCTCGGCATCGAAGCCGTGCCGCTCTCCGATGCGTTCGCGAAGCGCCGCTTCGTCGTATGTTTTCGCGACTTCGACGCCTTGCAGCCGGCCGCGAGGCGGCTCGTCGAGCATCTCGAAACGCGTGCGGCGCGTTAGGCGGGCGCGTCGCAGAACACGGTTTGCGTGTCCTTTTTCTCGATCGTCAGATTCACCGAACGCGCGCCGCCCGGGCGCGTGCAATGCGGCTTGCCCGCGGGCACGGTCAGCAATTGCCCGGCGCGCAATTCGACGGCGCCTTCCTCGAACTCGATGACGAGCGTGCCTTCGACCGCCACGAAAGTCTCGTCGGAGTTCGGATGAAAGTGCCATCGATACGGCGCGTCCATCACGCTGATATGGACGTCGTGATCGTTGACGTTCGCGATGACGCGATTCATGTAGCCATCGCGCGCGGCATCGGCGATGGCTGCGTAGTCGATTGTGCTGTTCATCGTTTCAGGCTAACGCCGCGCGCGAATCGGCACAAACGAATCGTTTTGACTTTCATGTGAGCGCGATTCACACGCCTGCCGCGTTCGCGTGCCCCATGATCGCCGAGATATTGCCGATGGCCGGTTGCGCGTACCGCACCGGCGGCGCATCGGGCGGCAGCGGCGCGGGGCCGGAATCCGTCGCGTGCGCATAGACCGGCAGCGGCGGCGCACTCTGCGCGCTCGATGCGACCGGGAACAGCGGCCCGCCCACAATGCCCACGCCGATGAACGGATGCGCCTGCGCCACCGTCACGAGGCCAAGGAGTTTCACGCCCACCATCACATGTCGGATCGTCTTCATTTCTCGTCTCCCGCGCTGCGTTGTTCGTCGATGGAGGCATTCTGCGCGGCGAAAATGAGCAAAGAATGAGAGCGCGGCGGGCGTCAGACCATGTGAACTACACTTTCGAGACGTCACGATGCGTTCCACGGTCCCTTCATGCAAAGCCGATTCACCGCGATTCTCGTCGCCCTCACCGCGGCCGCGCTCTTCGGCGCGACCACGCCCATCGCGAAAGCGCTGCTCGGCCCGATGCCGCCGTTCATGGTCGCGGGCCTGTTCTATCTCGGCAGCGGCGTCGGCCTCGGCGCGATTCTGCTCGCGCGCGGAATCTGGCGCGAAAAAACCGAAGGCATGCGCGCTCGGGAAATCGCATGGCTGTGCGGCGCGATCGCGTTCGGCGGCGTCGCGGGGCCGGCCTTGCTGATGCTCGGCCTGACCAGCACGCCCGCCGCGACGAGCTCGCTCTTGCTCAATCTCGAAGGCGTGCTGACGGCGGCGATCGCGTGGATCGTCTTTCGGGAAAACGTCGATGTATCCGTGTTTCTCGGCATGGCCGCGATCGTCGCGGGCGGCGTCGTGCTCGCGTGGGAACCGGGCGCCGCCCATGCGACGACCGGCGCGATCCTGATCGCCCTGGCGTGCCTGTGCTGGGCCATCGACAACAATCTGACGCGCAAGATCTCGACCGCCGACGCAATGGTCATCGCCTGCGCGAAAGGGCTCGTCGCGGGCGCGACGAATCTCGGCATCGCATTCGCGATGGGCGCGCACTTGCCCGCGCCGCCTATCGTCATCGCCGCGATGGCGACGGGCTTCGGCGGCTACGGCGTGAGCCTCGTGCTGTTCGTGATCGCGTTACGGCATCTCGGAACGGCGCGCACCGGCGCGTACTTCTCGGTCGCGCCGGTGTTCGGCGTCGCGCTCTCCCTCGCGGTCTGGCCGCAAACGCCGGGCATGCCGTTCTGGATCGCCGCCGCGCTGATGACGCTCGGCGTGTGGCTGCACGTACGCGAACGGCACGAGCACGAGCACACGCACGAGCGCCTGGAACATACGCATCGGCATGTGCATGACGAGCATCATCGGCATACGCACGACTTTCCGTATTCCGGCGACGAACCGCACACGCATCCGCACGCGCATCTGCCGATCACGCACTCGCACGCGCACTTCCCCGACATTCACCACCGGCATTCGCACAAGCGCGGCTAGAACACCTTGCCGGGATTGAGCAGGCCGTGCGGATCGAGCGATGCCTTGATCGCGCGCATCGCCGCGATATCGGCTGCGCGGCGCGCGAGATGAAGGTATTCGCGCTTCTTCACGCCGATGCCGTGCTCCGCCGAAATCGATCCTTCGAACTCGCGCGTGACGTCGTAAATGACGGCATCGACATCGTCGTGATCCTGCTTTCCCCGGCCGGGAATATCCACGACGATGTGAATGTTGCCGTCGCCGAGATGGCCGTAGGTCATCACGATGGCGCCCGGCCAGCGCGCGCGCAGACGCGCTTCGCATTGCGCGGCCGCATCGCCGACTTGCGCGATCGAAAAGCTCACGTCGTACGCCGCGTAGTTCGGGATGAAGCGATCGTATTCGCCGGGCGCATCGCGGATCGCCCAGAAATCGCGCGCGTGCGCTTCGTTCGATGCAATGGCCGCGTCCGTCACGATGCCCGCTTCGAGCATGCCGCCGAGAAATTCCTCGAACGCTTCGCCGTGCCGCGCGGGATCGGTGCCGACGCTTTCCAGCAGCACGTAGAACGGATGCGCATCGGCGAGCGGCGCGCGCAGGTTTTTCAGATTCGCGATGACCGTATCGTGATAGCCGGCCCACATCACTTCGAACGCGGACACGCCCGGCGCGAGGCTCGCCTGCGCGCGCGTGAGCAGCGTCGTCACCGCGGCGAAATCGGGCAGGCCGCACCATGCGGTCGCGGTCGCCGTGGGCTTTGGACGCAAGCGCAGCACGACCCGCGTGATGATGGCGAGCGTGCCTTCGCTGCCGATCAGAAGATGGCGCAAGTCGTAACCGCTGTTGTTCTTGATCATCTTGTTGAGCCCGCCGACGATCTCGCCGCTCGCGAGCACCGCTTCGACGCCGAGCACCTGATCGCGCATCATCCCGTACTTGATGACGCGGTTGCCGCCCGCGTTCGTCGCGAGATTGCCGCCGATGGAACAACTGCCGCGCGCGCCGAGATCGAGCGGAAAGTAGAAGCCCGCCGCGCTCGCCGCTTCCTGCACGACTTGCAGCGGCGTGCCGGCTTCGACGGTCATCGTCCCCGAGATTGCGTCGATCTCGACGATGCGGTTCATGCGGTCGAGACTCAGGCTCACTTCGCCGCCGAGCAGATTCGCGCCGCCGACGAGTCCGGTCAATCCGCCTTGCGTGACGACCGGCTGCTTGTGCGCCGAGCAGATGGCGAGCGCCTGCGCGACTTCATTCGTATCGCGCGGACGGATGATCGCGAGCGGCGTCGCGCCGGGCATGCCGCTCCAGTCGGCGACGCGCCGGTCGCCGAATTCGTCGGGCAGCGCCACGACCTGTGCGCCGAGCGCTTCACGCAATGCCATCACTGCTTCGCTTACTGCCATGCGTCGTCTCCTTCGTTGTTTCGGTTCGGTATCGGATGCGATAGTTTGAACCAAAACGCGCGAGAATTATTGGCAACGATTCGGGAGAAACGCGACGATGGAACGGGCAGACTACGAAAGCGCGCTGGCACAACTGGTCGGCGCGGCGCAACTGGTTGCGTCGGGCGCGGATAAAGATCGGCGCGCGCAGGCGTTCGAGATGCTGGCGTTTTATCGGCTGCGTCAGGGACGAATCGGGGAAGCGGGCGCGCTCGTCACGTCGAACGACGAGCTTTTCAAGGACACGGCGATCGCCGCGCTCACGATGGCGGGCCGCAAGGAATTTCTCGCCGCCGCCGCGTTGCTCGAACAGGCGCGCGGACTATTGACGAACTGAACTACGCAAGCGCGAGGAAATTGCGCACCACCGCCGATGGATCGTCGCGCCGCGACGCCAGCGCGAGCCGCGCGCGCAAGCCTCGCGCGACGATCGGACGGTAGACGACGCCCGCGACGCGCACCTGCGTGATCGCCTTCGGCACGATCGATATGCCGAGCCCCGCCGCCACGAGCGTCACCGCCGACGCCATCTGCGGCGCGGGTTGCGCGAGACGCGGCTCGAAACCCGCCGCGGCGCATGCGGCAACGATGTCGTCGAACAGCGTGCCGCCCGCCGCGCGCGGCACTTGCACGAAGGGTTCGTCGATCAGTTCCGCCAACTCGATGCGCCGGCGCGAAGCCAGCCGATGACCGACAGGCAAGGCGACGAACATCGGCTCGTCGTCCCAGTCATGCTGCTGCACGACGTCCGCGACGCGACGCTCCGGACGAACGATGGCGACATCGAGCTGCCCCGCTTCGATCTCGTCCAGCAGCACGCCGGAAGCGGCTTCGTGCAGCGTCAGTTCCGCATCGGGATACGCTTCGCGAAATTTGCGGATCAGCGCCGACACGCGCTCGTTGAACGCCGCCGTGCCCGTGAACCCGACGCGCAAATGTCCGGTTTCACCCCGCGCCGCGCGTTGGGCCGCTCGCGCTGCGCGTTGCGCGTCGTCGAGCACGCGGCGCGCTTCGTCGGCGAACACGCGTCCGGCCAGCGTCAGTTCCGCGCCGCGCGCGGTGCGCTTGAACAACACGACATCGAGTTCCTGCTCCAGCGCTTTCACTTGCTGGGAAAGAGGCGGCTGGCCGATGCCGAGCATCTCGGCGGCCTTCGTGAAATTCGCGGTTTCGGCCACGGCCAGGAAATAACGCAGATGCCGAAGCTCCATTTTCTTGTTCCTTTTGCATGAACACGATCGAGCCAGTGCTAAAAGATATTGCCGGGCATACTTTCATATATTGGACATATGAGCGCGCATTGGCAAGAATGAATCCGGTTACTTCTCAACCGGCGACGCCCATGTCCTCCCCTTCGATTTCACCGTCGGCGACCCACGAACGCACCGCCGCGACGCGCCCGCTTCCCAGCGGCATTTCTCCTGCTTCGGCCGCGTATCGGCGCATCGCGCTCGCGCTCTTTCTCGCGGGCTTCTCGACGTTTTCGCTGCTCTATTGCGTCCAGCCGCTGCTTCCGGCGTTCGCGCGCGAGTTTCATATCGGCGCGGCGGCGAGTTCGCTGTCGCTGTCGGTTTCGACCGGATTTCTCGCGGTGTCCATTCTGTGCGCGGGCGCGTTGTCCGAGCGCGTCGGGCGGCGCGGGCTGATGTTCACATCGATGACATCGGCGGCCGTGTTCAATCTGCTGGCGGCGAGCGCGTCGAACTGGGACGCGATGCTCGTATGGCGCGCGCTCGAAGGCTTCGCGCTTGGCGGCGTGCCCGCCGTCGCCATGGCGTATCTCGCCGAAGAAATCGCAGCCGAAGGGCTCGGCTTCGCGATGGGCCTTTACGTCGGCGGCACGGCTTTCGGCGGCATGATCGGGCGGATCGGCATGAGCGCGCTCGAGGAATATTTCTCGTGGCGCACGGCGATGTGGACGATCAGCGTCATCGATCTGATCGCGGCCATCGCATTCGTGATGCTGCTGCCGCCGTCACGGCGTTTCGTCAAACGCACCGATCTCACGCTTCGGCATCATTTTCAGCTGTGGAAAGCGCAATTGCTTCACGGACTTCTGCCGCTCGTGTTCGCCATCGGCTTTCTCGCGATGGGTGCGTTCGTGACCGTGTACAACTACGCGGGATTCCGTCTTGTCGCGCCGCCGTTCAACCTGAGCGCGACCGCATGCGGCCTGATCTTCGGCGCGTATCTGTTCGGGATGGTGTCGTCGTCGACGGCGGGCGCGCTTGCCGACAGGTTCGGACGAGCGCCGGTTCTCGTCAGCGGTGTCGTGCTGTTCGCTCTGGGTCTCGCGCTGACGCTTTCGGGCGCGCTCGTGACGATCATCGTCGGCATCGTGCTCGTGACGATCGGCTTCTTCGTCACGCATTCGGTCGCGAGCGGATGGGTCGGGCAACTCGCCGGCAGTGCCAAGGGTCACGCGGCATCGCTCTATCTGCTCGCTTACTACGTCGGGTCGAGCGTGCTCGGATCGATCGGCGGATCTTTCTGGCAGCACGGCGGATGGCTGGCCGTCGTGGGCTATGTCGGCGTGTTGCTCGCGGTTTGTCTCGTGGTGGTGAGCCGCATCGTTCAGAAGCGCGACATCCGGTAGCGCTAGAACAACTCCGTTTCGAGCGGGAGCAGGTTGATCCATTTCACGGCGGTGCGCCGCTCCACGCCGTCGTCATGAATCGACCGTATCATCACGCGCTGGCCGCGCGCCTCCCCGAGAACTTCGACGATCCGGTTGCGATATCGCGCAAGCGAGCCGCGTAATGGCTTGCGCTTCCTGCTCTTGCGGGGAGAAACTGCGGGCATGGACGTGACAACGATTTATGACGGCCACATCATAACGATGCTCACGCCTGCACTCAAATATTCAACCTCCTCACTGCGGCCCGCCACACCATGCGTCGAATCACTGTCCGGACATCGCCCGTTCATGGCCGGGGCGTTTTCGCTCTCGCCGACCTTCCCACGGGCGCGCTGCTGCTCGAATACAAGGGTCTGCGCCTGTCGTGGAAGGAGGCGCAGCGCATGCACGCGAAATCGAACGCGGAAGAGGGTCATACCTTCCTCTTCGGTCTCGATGACGGCACGGTCATCGACGGCGCGCGCGGCGGCAATTCCGCGCGCTGGCTCAATCATAGTTGCGCGCCGAACTGCGAAGCGGAGCAGGACGGCGAGCGCGTGTTCATCCGCGCGATCCGGCCGATCGGCAAAGGCCAGGAGTTGTTCATCGACTATTGCCTGACCGTCGATGGCCGGCGCACCGCGGCGCTCAAGCGGCTCTATGCGTGCCGGTGTCTCGCGTCGGGTTGCCGTGGAACGATGCTTTCGCACAAATAGGGATTGCACCGCGAGACACCTGGCCTGCACATGACGGACACCTACTCCGGCGATATCGAACGCCTGCCCCGCGAGCGCATCGACGAGATGCTCACGAACGTCGCGAAGGGCGACGAACAGGCGTTCGCCGAGTTGTATCGCGCGACATCGGCGCGAGTGTTCGGCGTGATCGTGCGCATGATCCGCGATCGCGGCGAAGCCGAAGACCTGCTGCAGGAAGTGTTCGCCACGGCCTGGCGTCGCGCGGATACCTTCGATCCGGCACGCGGCAGCGCGATGACATGGCTCGTCGCGCTCGGGCGCAATCGCACGATCGACCGCATGCGTCAGCATCGCGAAGAACTGCTTGGCGAAGGCGATGCGCCCGACATCGCCGACGAAGCGCCCACGCCCGCGGCCGCGGCGGAATCGAGCGAGGAACGGCGGCGGCTCGAATCGTGTCTCGACCGGCTGGAGCCGCAGCAGAAGAGCGCGATCCGCGAGGCGTTCTTCACCGGCGCGACGTACAACGAACTGGCGCAAAGGCTCGCCGTGCCGCTCGGCACGATGAAAAGCTGGATTCGCCGCAGCCTGATGCAGCTCAAGACCTGCCTCGAACAATGAACACGCCCGCTCGCGACGACGACGATCTGCGCTGCGCCGAATATGCGCTCGGCGTGCTCGACGCGCACGAACGCGCAGCGCTCGAAGCGGACGTGTCGCGCGATCCCGCGTTGCGGCACACGCTCGATGACTGGCAGCGACGTCTTGCCCCGCTCGCCGACGATGTCCGCGCGATCGCGCCGCCGCCGCGCGTGTGGACGCGCATCCGCCGCGATCTGGGATTCATCGCGCCGCAGCCGAAACGCGAACGCTGGCGCGACAGCCTGAACGTGTGGCGCTGGCTGACGATCGGCGCGAGCGTCGCCGCGCTCGTCCTGCTCGGCGTGACCTTCACCTTGCTGCGGCAAGCCCCGCAAACGCCGACGACGGCAGCCGTCTCCGGCGAGTACATGGTCGCGTCGATCGCGCGCAAGGACGGCGTCGTGCACTGGACCGCGACCGTCGATGTGCGGCGCGCGCGCATGGTCGTCGTGCCCGCGTCGCACGTCACGATCCCCGCGAATCGCGCGACGGAACTGTGGCTGATTCCGCCGAACGCGAAGCCGATTGCCCTCGGCGTCTTCCCGCCCGATCGTCCCGCGACGATGACGCTGCCGCCCGAGATCGTCGCGCAACTCAGCGCGCAGGCCGTGCTCGCCGTATCCGACGAACCCCCCGGCGGCTCGCCGACGGGCGCCCCGACCGGACCCGTGCTCGCAACCGGCCAGATGCGTTCGACCTGACGATCGATCGCATCGCGACTCTCGCATAGCGAACGTCCATCTTTCGTTCGCTGCATCCAATCGCACTCGGCATCCGTATGACTCGGTGAACGCCTGTTCGCGGAGCCGCCATGCCTTTCATCGTCACCGTGCTCGTCGTCGTCAGCGGATTCGTGCTGGTCTTTTTTGCCGCGTGGCTCTGGCAGTTGCGCACGGAAAACGCGGGCATGGTCGATCCGCTCTGGGCCGCTTCGCTCGGCGCGGCCGCGCTCGTCATCGCCGCGTGCGGGACAGGCGCGACGGTCAATCGCGTATGCGTCGCGGCGGGCGGCGGGCTCTGGAGCGCGCGGCTCGCGCGGCATCTGTGGCGGCGCAATCGCGGCAAGCCGGAAGACACGCGCTATCGCGCGTTTCGCGAACGCTGGGGCGAACACGCCGCGCGCAACATGCTCGGCTTCTTCCAGTTGCAGGCGTTCATTTCGATGCTGCTTGCCATCGCGTTCTTCGTGCCCGCCTATGCGCGCGAGGCGGCGAGTCCGCTGTGCATCGCGGGATTCGCCGCCGTGTGGATCGTCGCGGTCGCGGGCGAAGCGGCGGCCGATCGTCAACTCAAGCGCTTCGCCGCCGATCCCGCGCATCGCGGAAAAGTGTGCCGCGATGGCTGGTGGCGCTATTCGCGTCATCCGAATTACTTCTTCGAATGCGTGCATTGGCTCGCGTACGCGGTGCTCTCGATCGGCATGCCGTGGGGCTGGGCGACGCTCGCGCCGCCCGTGCTGATGGCGTGGCTGCTGCTGAAGGTATCGGGCATTCCGATTCTCGAAGCGCATCTCGCCGATACGCGCGACGGCTATCGCGACTACATGCGAACGACGAGCGCGCTGATTCCGTGGCCGCGTAAACGCGCATGAACAAAGCAAGGACACGCCGATGAACATCACCGCCCGCGATACCTCATCCGCGCCCGCCGCACCCGCCGACATGCCCGCGCTCGACGAAAGCCGCATCATTCGCGCGTGCGAGCGCGGCCTCGTGCCTGATGCGCTCGTGCGCGCCGGCATGCGCCTGCTGATCCGTCAGCGTCTCATCGACGAATATGCGAACGACAACGCACAACGCACGCAGGCGTTCGAGCGCTTTCTGAACGAACTGCGCGCGAGCCCGATCGCGATCGATACGCACGCCGCCAACGCGCAGCATTACGAGCTGCCCGATGCGTTCTTCGAAGCGCACCTCGGCCCGCGCCTGAAGTACTCGTGCGGTCTGTACCCGCTCGGCGACGAAACGCTCGCGCAATCCGAACTCGCGATGCTCGAACGCTATGCCGAGCGCGCGCAACTCGCCGATGGTCAACGCATCCTCGATCTCGGCTGCGGCTGGGGCTCGCTCGCGCTGTGGATGGCGGAGCGTTATCCGCGCGCGCAAATCGTCGCGCTGTCTAATTCGGGCGGGCAACGCGCGTTCATCGAAGCGCGGGCGCGGCAGCGCGGCCTTCGCAACTTGCGCGTCGTGACGGGCGATGTCGTCGATTTCGATTTCGCGCACGACGAGACGCCGTTCGATCGCATTCTGTCGATCGAAATGTTCGAGCACATGAAGCATTACGGCCTGTTGCTCGCGAAGATCGCGCGCTGGCTCGCCGATGATGGACGACTTTTTGTCCACCACTTCGCGCACGCGACGCTTGCGTATCACTTCACATCGCGCGACGGCGGCGACTGGATGTCGCGCTATTTCTTCACCGGCGGCACGATGCCATCCGCGTCCTTGCTGCTGCACTTTCAGGACGATTTGCGCGTCACGCGTCATTGGTGGATGAACGGCACGCACTACGCGCGCACGGCGAATCAATGGCTCGCGAATCTCGATGCCGCTCGCGATCGCGTCATGCCGATGCTGCGCGACGTCTATGGCGATGCGGCCGCCATCTGGTTTCAGCGCTGGCGCATGTTCTACATGGCGGTGGCCGAGTTGTTCGGCTACGCGCGCGGCCGCGAATGGGGCGTCGCGCACTATCTGTTCGAGAAGCGTCCGATAAAGGTGATGTCATGACAAACACGAAGCGGGCGCTCATCGTGGCGCTGGTGGCGGCCGGCGTCGTCGTGGCGGTGGCGAGCTGTTCGAGTCCGCCGAATCCGAATCCGCGAGCGAACCGACCGCTCGAAACCGTTGCCGTGGACGTGCCGCGCTACATGGGGCGCTGGTATGTCATCGCGAATATTCCGTACTTCGCGGAACGCGATTTCGTGGGCACGCATGTCGAATGGTCGCTGCGCGCGGACGGAAAAATCGACGACGTCTTTTTCGGCCGCAAGAACGGCTTCGAGCAAGAGGAAACGACGCATCGTTTCTTCGATACCGTGAAGCCCGGCAGCAACGGCGGCGAATGGAGCGTGCAACTCTTCTGGCCGATACGCGTGACGCAACTCACGCTCTACGTCGATCCGGATTATCGCTACACGATCCTCGGCTATCCGAACAGAAAGCTCGGCTGGATCTTCTCGCGCGAGCCGGCGATGAGCGACGACATCTATCGCTCGATGCTCGCGCGCCTCGACGCGATGGGCTACGACACCGCGCGTTTTAGCCGCGTGCCGCAATCGCCGGAGCAGATCGGTCAGCCGGGATTCCAAAGTCCCGGTCAGCGCGACTGAAGCAGCGCGGCGCGCGTGCATCCGCGCGCGCGTCTTTCTCGTATTTGATCTCGCACTCGTCTGGAACAGCCACGTCCACGCGGCGCGAGGAGACCTTTTGGCGCGAGGAGACCGCCCGTCATGGAATCATCGACAAAAGAAAGACAGCAGCGCATCGCGGTGATCGGCGCGGGGATCGCCGGTCTCGCGAGCGCGTATCTGCTCTCGCGCGCGCATCGCGTGACGCTTTTCGAAGCCGCCGATTATCTCGGCGGCCATACGCATACCGTCGATGTCGCGCTCGACGGCGTGCAGCATCCCGTCGATACGGGCTTTCTCGTGTTCAACGACCGAACGTATCCCAATCTCATCGCGCTGTTCGATGAACTCGGCGTCGCGGCGCATCGCAGCGACATGACGTTTTCCGTTTCGCTCGACGGCGGACGCTTCGAATGGGCGGGCACAAACCTCAACACCGTGTTCGCGCAGCGGCGCAATCTCTTCTCGCCGTCGTTCATCGGCATGCTGGGCGACATTCTGCGCTTCAATGCATCGGCTCATAGGCAGCTCGAACGCGTGAGCGCGACGCGCTGCTCGGTCGGCGAACTGCTCGTCGAGGGCGGATACGGCGCGCCGTTTCAGCGCCACTATCTTCTGCCGATGGCCGCGGCGATCTGGTCGAGCGCCGCGCACGACATCCTGCGCTTTCCCGCCGCCACGTTCCTGCGCTTCTGTCTCAATCACGCGCTATTGCAGGTGAACGGCCGGCCGCCGTGGAAGACCGTCGCGGGCGGCGCGCGCGAGTATGTGCGGCGCATCGCGGCCACGCTCGACGACGTACGCACGCGCGCGCCCGTGCGAGGCGTGCGCCGCGACGACAACGGCGTCACCGTGATGACCGACGATGCCGGTCCCGAGCGCTTCGATGCCGTCGTGCTCGCGACGCACGCACCGACGAGCCTGCGCCTCATCGACGACGCATCCGCCGATGAGCGCGCAGTGCTCGGCGCCGTGCGGTATCAGCGCAACATCGCGGTGCTGCATACGGATTGCGCGCTCTTGCCGCGCCGCCGCCGCGTGTGGTCGGCCTGGAACTACATCGGCGCGCGTGCGGCGCTTGCGCGCGACGCGGCCGCGCCCGTCTGCGTGAGCTATCTGCTCAATCAGCTTCAGCCGCTTCCTTTCAGGATGCCGGTCATCGTCACGCTCAATCCCGTCGATGAACCCGCGCCTCGCACGCAACTCGGCCGCTACGAATACGAACATCCGCTCTTCGATCTCGCCGCCATCGATGCTCAGGCGCGTCTGCCGCGCATTCAGGGCGTGCGCCGGACGTGGCACGCGGGCGCGTGGACCGGCTACGGCTTTCACGAAGACGGCCTGAAATCGGCGTTGCGCGTCGCGCGCGATTTCGGCGTCCAGCCGGCATGGGCGCGACCATGAAGACGGCGCAATGGCTGACGGGCCGCGTGATGCACGAGCGGCTGCGTCCGGCGCGGCATCGCTTCGAGTATCCGGTGCGCTACGTGCGTTGCGACGTCGCGCGTCTCGACGCGTTGCGCTGTGCGTGGTTCGGCATCGACCGCATTCGGCCGCTCGCGCTGTTTCGATGCGATTACGGCGCGCGCGAACACTGCGATCTCGATCTATGGATGCGCGCGTGCCTCGCGCAGTCGCGCATTCCCGCCGACGGCGAAATCCATCTTCTGACGATTCCGCGCGTCTTCGGCTACGCGTTCAATCCGGTGAGCTTCTGGTTCTGTCATGACCGCGCAGGCGCGTTGCGCGCGCTTTACGCCGATGTGCGCAACACCTTCGGCGAGCATCGCGGCTATATGCTGAGCGCGCAGGATCATGCGCCGATCGTCGAAGACACCGTGCTCGTCTGCCGCAAGACGCTGCACGTTTCGCCCTTTTGCGATGTCGCCGGCGACTACGCGTTTCGCGTGCGGCAGCGTGGCGACCGCTTGAGCATCTCGATCGATTATCGCGACCGCGACGGGCTGCTGCTGCGCACCGCGATCGGTCTCGTCGCGCGGCCGCTCACCGGCGCGCTCGCGTGTCGCACGCTCTTGTGCGCGCCGCTCTTCGCCGCGGGCGTCATTGCGCGCATTCACTGGCAGGCGCTGCGGCTGTGGATGAAGCGCGTGCCTTTTTACGGCAAGCATCCACCGACGAGGGACGAGACGGGACCATGAACCTGCTGCGATCTTTCTCCGCGACATCGGCGATGCCGATGTCCGCGCGGATCTTTCTCGGCCTTCTGCGTCGCATCAGCGTCGGACATCTCGTGCTCGTCATGCCGGATGGCGGGCGCTCTGTGTTCGGCGATCCGCTGATGCAACCAGCCGCGCTTCTTTTCATCCGCGACTGGCGCGCGTGCCGGGCGATTCTGCGCGCGGGCGACATCGGCTTCGCGCGGGCGTATCGGGCGAAATGGCTCGATACGCCCGATCCGTGCGCCCTGCTGCGGCTCGCGATCCGCAACGAGACGGCGCTCGCGCGCACGGTCGCGGGCGGCTTTGTCGCGCGGTGCTGGCACAACGTGCGGCATCGTCTGCGCCTGAACACGCGCGCGGGGAGCCGCCGCAACATTCACGCGCATTACGACATCGGCAACGCGTTCTACGGGCTCTGGCTCGATCCGACGTGGACGTATTCGAGCGCATGGTTCGATGGCGACGCCGGTCTTCCGCTCGAAGCGGCGCAGGAACGGAAGTATCGGCGCATCGTCGATACGCTCGGACTCACGGCGGGGATGCGCGTGCTGGAGATCGGCTGCGGCTGGGGCGCCTTCGCGCGGCACGCGGCGCGTCTCGGCATACGCGTGCACGGCGTGACCGTTTCGACCGCGCAGCATGCGTTCGCCGTGGAACGCGTAGCGCGCGAAGGTTTGAGCGGGCTTGTCGATATCGAACTGCGCGACTATCGCGATGTGTATGGACAGTACGACGCGGTGGTGTCGATCGAAATGTTCGAAGCCGTGGGCGAACGGTTCTGGCCGGCGTATTTCCGCGTGCTGCGCCGCTGTCTCGCGCCGGGCGCGAAGGCGCTCGTGCAGTCGATCACCGTCGACGATGCGCGCTTTGCCGCGTATCGCGCGTCCAGTGACTTCATCCGCGAGACGATCTTTCCGGGCGGCATGCTGCCGAGCCCGGAGCGCTTCGCACGCGCGGCGCGGCGCGCGGGGCTCGATGCACGCGCGACGCTTTCGTTCGGCGCGGATTACGCAAGGACGCTGAGGTGTTGGCGAGACGCGTTCGAGATGCACGCCGACGCAGTCCGCGCGCAAGGATTCGATGAAGCCTTCGTGCGGACGTGGCGGCTGTATCTGGCTTATTGCGAAGCGGGCTTCGACGAGGCGCGCACCGATGTCATGCACTTTGTGGTGTGGGGGGAGGGGTGAGGACGTCGATCGGGCGAAAAAAAGCCCCGACCCTGTCGGGGCAAAGGTACGAGACCACCTTGTAGCGTTGCAGCTACCCGGCGAGCATAGGCGACTGCGCGCGCACTTCCCACCAGTAAAGTCCGAAACCTCACGCGCGACTTCAGAATCGGCGGACGTTGCCGATAACACACGCACACGTCCACCAGGCATCGCCGCCACCGCACACGATGAATCGCGCCCCATCCGACAGTTCGCTCCAGGCCGCTTTCCTGCGGCACGAAGACACACTCGCGCCGCCCGAGCGCGCGCTCGGCGAGGACGATCACGCCGTCTATCGCACGCTGCTCGAATCGACCAAGGCGATTCCGTGGAAGATCGACTGGGCGACGATGGAATTCGCCTACATCGGCCCGCAGATCGAGGCCTTGCTCGGCTGGGCGCCGTCGTCGTGGAAAACGGTCAACGACTGGGCCGAGCGCATGCATCCCGACGACCGCGAAGCAGTCGTCAACTTCTGCGTCTCTCAATCGAAGGCGGGCACGGATCACGAAGCGGATTACCGCGCGCTCACCCGCGACGGCGGCTACGTGTGGCTGCGCGATGTCGTGCACGTCGAGCGCAACGAGAAAGGCGAGGTCGAGGCGCTGATCGGCTTCATGTTCGATATCAGCGAACGCAAGCGCACCGAAGAAAAGCTCGCGCAAATGCAGCGCGAACTGGAACGCCTGTCGTTCAGCGACAGCCTGACGGGCGTCGGCAACCGCCGCCGCTTCGACGACGTGATGGCGCGCGAATGGCATGCCGCGAAGGATTCGGGCAAGCCGCTGTCGCTCGTGATGATCGATATCGACTTCTTCAAGTCGTACAACGATTACTACGGCCACGTTCAGGGCGACGAGTGTCTGAAGCGCATTGCGCGCGTGCTCGGCGAGGCGGCGGGTCCGCAGCACTTTCTCGGCCGGTTCGGCGGCGAGGAATTCGCGCTGATTCTCGCCGATACCGACGCCGAATCCGCGATACGCGTCGCGGAGCGTTGCCGCGCGCTGATCGCCGAGGAAGCGATTGCGCACGTGCGCTCGCCGCACGATCAGCGAGTGACGGCGAGCTTCGGCGTGGGAACCGTCGTTCCGGGCGAGCGCATGGACGTGACGGCGTTCATCAATCTGACCGACGCGCAGTTGTATCAGGCGAAGGACAACGGCCGCAACCGCATTGCGGCGGTGGATCGCGCGGGCATGCAGGGCGAAGGCTTCAAGGCGCAGTCGCGCTGAAACGTCAGACGCGTCCCGTCACCGGAATCGCCGCGCCCGTGATGCATTGCGCATCCGGCGAAAGCAGGAACGCGATCACCGCGCCGAGCGCTTCGGGCCGCACCCAGCGGGAGAAATCGGCGTCGGGCATGTCGCGGCGATTCGGCGCGGTATCGATGATCGACGGCAACACCGCGTTCACCGTCACGCCCGTGTCCTTCAACTCTTCGGCGAGCGCTTCGGTCAGGCGCAACAGCGCGGCCTTCGATGCCGCGTAAGCGCCCATCCCCTTGCCCGCTTTCATCGCCGCGAGCGCGCCGACATTGACGATGCGCCCGCCTTCCTTCGCGCCCAGTTGCGCGAGCGCGGCCTTCGATGCGTTGAGCGCGGTCTTCACGTTGACATCGAACATCGCTTGCCAGGTGTCGGCGCTGCCGTCCGCGACCGTTTCCCAGGCGAATGCGCCGGCGACGTTCACGAGCGCATCGAGGCCGCCCGTCCGCTGAACGACCGTATCGATGGCTTGTTGCGCCGATTTCGCATCCGTCAGATCGATGCCGGTCACGATGCAGGCGTCGCCGAGCGGCGCGGGCAACGCTTCCGACGCCGCGCCGTGGCCGATCAGCGCGACCCGCGCGCCGCGTTGCGCGAGCACGCGCGCCGTCGCGAGTCCGAGACTGCCGAAGCCGCCCGTGATGGCGACGATCTTTCCTTCGAGGCTGTTCATGACGTTGTCGCTCCCTTCGATGGCGCCTGATGAAGCATAGGACGGAACGCGGCGATCTTCAGGGCGCGTGTCGCGGATCGCGTTTCACCGCGCGCTGGACCGCGAACACGGCCACCGCCGTCGTCGTGCCGGTGACGAGCACGCCATACAAGCCCAGCAACATCGACAAGGCTCGCCCGATGCCCGTCGTCGCGACGACATCGCCGTATCCGATGGTCAGCGCCGTCACGCCGCAGTAATAGACGGTTGCGCCGAACGAAACGCGCGCGTGCGTCGCGGTTTCGACGGGCGCGCCGAGCCAGAACATCGCCGCGCAGAGCGCGAAGAACGCCATCAGCAGCGTGCCGAGCAGCGAGCGCAAATGCCACAGCGCGCGGATGAACTCGACCGTCACCTCGCGTGAATTGATCGTTTCGACCTTGAAGAGTTTCGTGATGCTATTCATTCGGAATGGACCTGCGGCGCGTGAACGAAAGCCGTCATCCTACCTTCGCCCGCATCGGCCCGAAGCATCCGGGCGCGTTATTCAGCCAGCGCCGATCCCGTCTTTCCGGAAGCCTTCGCGCCGCTTTCGGCGGCCGTCAGGTCGTATCCGGATTTCGCGTCTTCATGGCCCGAGCGCCGATCGCGCGACACGCTCGAATCCCGCCCGATGCGCCTTCGCGAGCGCCGATGCCGTCTCGCGAAGCGCCGCGCGATCCATCGCCCGCGCTTCGTGCATGGCGGCGTGCAATTCGGCGATGCTCACCACACCCGGCGCGCCCGCGATCTCCCACGTCGAGGCGTACGCGCGCTGCTTGGCCGCGTCCGCGTGCGCGATATTCACGCGCGGCAAGCCGTACGCCATCGCGACGATCCGGCCATGCAGGCTGCTGCCCGCGTAACCGTCGCTTTTCGCGATCAGCGCGCAGATGTCCCAGATGTCGAGCGAATCGAAGATCGTCACCGACGGATGGCGCATACGCGCCGCCATGCGCTCGTAGACCGCGATGTCGTCGTGCCACGGCGCCGCGCCCGCGCGAAACAGCGCGATGCCCAGTCCCGTCGATGCGCCGATCAGATCCAGTTGATGCGCGATTTGCGCGAGCGTCGCGTCGTCGCCGAAATCCGCGCTGAACTGGACGGCCAGATAACCGCGCGGGAACGCGCGGCATGCGCCGGCGCGCGTCCGGATGCGCGCGTCGAAAAGCTCGGCGACCATCGATGCCGGATCGGGGACGAGGCGCGCGTCGATTCCCGCGCGCTTCAGGAAGGCTTGCGTGTGCGTGTCTCGGACGCTGATGTCATCGGCTGAACGGAGCTTGGCCAGCACTTCCGCCTGAAACGCGGCATCGCGGGCGTCGAGCGTCGCGCCGCCGATCGCATCGAAGGAAATCGACGCCGCTCGCGGAAACATCCCGCGGCCGATGACGTACGGCGCGAGCGCGTCCATGCCGAGTTCGGCGCGCGCCCACGCGTTTCGATCCGCCGCGCGCGACTCGTATCGGGCGATGCAGGCTTGCGCTTCGTCGGGATTCTTCAGCATCACGGCGGCTTCCCACGCGTCGCACGTCAGCAACTCGCCGCCCGCGTGGATCAGCACGACGGGCTCGTCGCGCCAGCGCGCGGCCAGTTGCGAAAGCGCGGCGACGCCGTGGCCGCCGTGCGCGCGCAGTTCGCGCCGCGCGCATCCGGCGAATATCGGTTCGACGTTCGGACGGCGTTCAGCGAGCAAGGCCGCGACGACATGCGCGAACAACATGTCGCCGAAGTTATGCCGGTCGAACGCGCCGAACACGATGATCCGCCGATTGCTTCCCATCCGAACGCACCTCACGATCCGCTCATTCTGCACGTTCACACTTCCTTCACACGATCACGCCGTCACGCGCGTGATGCCGCCGCTCGACAGCAAACGCACGCGCTGGCCGGCGTAGAACATCTGGCCATCGGCGGCCTGGGTGATCGCGCGCAAATCGCCGTTGTCGAGACGCACGGTGATTTCGAGTCCCTTCTGCCGTTCGAGATGATCTTGAATTTGATCGCCCGCGACCGCGCCCGCAATGCCGCCGATCACGCCGGCAAGCAGCGAGCCGTGTCCTTCTCCGACCGCGCTGCCCGCCACCGCGCCGAGCAGGCCGCCACCGATCGCGCCGAACGGAGCCGGATGGACGTCGTTGTTCTCGATCGTCACGCCGCGCACGCTTTCGACGGTCGCCATACGCACCGTTTCCTCGTGTTGCGTCTGCATGCTGTCGTAGATGTCGGCGGAACTTCCCATCGATGCGCAACCGCTCATGCCCACCGTGCAGGCGACGGCCAAAGCGCAGACCGCGATAGTCGACTTGTTCATGTTCTTGCTCCTCAGATCGGACGATGTCTTGTTGGTTTCGGCTCGCGTTTCGCGTATCGCGTTGCCATGCAAAGCATCGTAAAGAGGCCGAATGAGCGCTGAATGAGCCGGCGCGACGCGCTTGACCTGCATGATTGAAGCGCTTATACAGGACTCTCATCGCTCGCGACCGGAGTGCAGAATGACAAGAAACGCAATTCCCTTCGTGGTTTGCGCCATCGCTCTCGCTGCATGTTCCACCGGCGGTTCCAACTCCGCGCCGCCGCCCGGCGCCGTTACGACGACGCTACCTTCGGGCGGCGTCTACAAAGGCTCGCTCACGGGCAGCACGGCGCAAGCCACGCTTCTCATGCTTTTCGACGGCACCGCCTATCTCTTCTACGCAAGCGCGGGCGGCGCGGGGCTCGCGGGCGTCGCGGTCGCGAAGAGCGGCAAGCAATCGGGCGATGGCCGCTTCATCAGCGACGCCGCATTCGACTATCGCGTGGGCAAGGCGCCTGCGTCGGCGGCCGTTTTCAGCGTGAACTTCGCGCGCGCGCCCGCCGTCGACGGAACTGTCGCGAACAAGGACGACGGCGCGGGGCTCGCGTTTTCCGCCAACGCCGCGCCGATGCTCGACATCGCGCCGAGCCGCGCCAACGCGGGCGGCCTGTACAGCGGACGCGGCATGTCGCTCGGCGGAACGACGCAGACGCGCATCACGGTCGCGGGCGACGGCTATCTCGCCGGCACGACGACATCCGGCTGCATCTTCAAAGGCACGACGGCGCCGCACCAAGGCGCGAACGCCTACGACGTCTCCGTGACCTTCGGCCCCGCGCCCTGCCCGCTTCCCGAAACGACCGTGACCGGTCACGCGGTGCTCGACGGCGCGCGTCTACTCGTCGCGTTGCCGAGCCCGGACCGCACCGACGTCTTTCTCTTCGACGGCCGGAAATAGATGCCGCATGCAACCGCGCGCCGCAGCGAAACTTAGTCATCCGCTGCTTACTTAAGCGATTTCTATCCTAAGATTGTTTTCATTGCCGAAGCGTCGTGCGATGCGCGCGTCGGCGGAAGTGGCCGTGTTTTGTTCAGTGCAATTCCGAGAGCACCTTTTGCTTTGCATGGAACCGGACGGCGCCACCGAAACGTCCGCTCCGGTTATTAACAACAACAGGAGACAAACCGGATGAACGCAACGTTCAAGCTTTTGCCGTTGGCCGTCGGCGCGATGATCGCCTGCGTGCCGCACGCGAACGCCGCGCAGGACAACATCAACGCGCTTTCGAATTTCCGGCAGACGGGCAATGCCGCACCGCCGGAAACCATTCCGCAAGCTGGCCAGACGGCCGATGCGCTGCGCAAGAATCTCGAGCAGATCAAATTGCCGCCCGGCTTCAAAATCGAGCTATACGCCGTCGTGCCCGAGGCCCGCGCGATGACGATCGAGCCTTCGACGGGCGTCGTGTTCGTCGGCAGCCGCAAAAATCGCGTGTGGCAGGTGACTGACCGGACCAAGCAACGCGTAGCGAGCGATGTCGTGCAGTTTGCGTCGTCGGTGACGTTCAAGGTGCCCAATGGCGTCTGCTTCTCGCCGGACGGCGTGCTCTACGTGGTCGAGCAGAACCGCGTGCTCGGCTTCCCGGCGGCGCAGTTCTTCGGCGAAGGCGGACCGGATGTCGCCGCGGCGGTCGTCGTCCCGCAGGGCAAGCTGATCCCGACGCAGTTCGAAAGCTTCAATCACGGCGCGCGCTACTGCCGCGTCGGGCCGGACAAGAAGCTGTACATCGCGCTCGGCCAGCCGTGGAACGTGCCGCCGAAAGACAAGCTCGCCGAACTCGACAGGAATGGGCTCGCGGGCATCATCCGTCTGGATCAGGACGGCAAGAACCGCGAAGTCTACGCGCACGGCGTGCGCAATTCGGTCGGTCTCGATTTCAATCCGAAGGACAAGACGCTCTGGTTCACCGATAACCAGGTCGACGGCATGGGCGACGACACCCCGCCGGGCGAGCTGAATCGCGCGACCAAGGGCGGCGAGAACTTCGGCTTTCCGTGGTACGGCGGCGGCAAGGTGCGAACGGTGGAATACAAGGACCAGAATCCGCCGGCGGGTCTCGTGTTTCCGCAGGTCGAGTTCGCCGCGCATGCCGCCGATCTCGGCATGTCGTTCTACAACGGGAAGATGTTCCCGCAGAAGTATCAGGGCGGCATCTTCGTTGCGGAGCACGGCTCGTGGAACCGCACGAAGCCGATCGGCGCGCGCATCATGTTCACGCCGATCAAGGACGACGGCACCGCAGGCGAGGCGGAAGTCTTCGCGGAAGGCTGGCTGACGAGCAGCGGTGAGTACATGGGCCGTCCCGCCGACGTGCAGATGCTGCAAGACGGCTCGATGCTCGTCTCCGATGACTACGCGGGCGCGATCTATCGCATTTCGTATTCGGGGGCCAAATGAGGGTCGCGCTGACGGCGGCGGTGCTCGCGGGCGTTCTGGCGGCGGGCGCTTCCGCGTCGTTCGCGGCCGGCGACATCAAAGCCGGGCGCGCGAAGGCGACGGCGTGCGCGGCGTGTCATGGCATCGACGGAATGTCGAAACTGCCGGAAGCGCCCAATCTCGCCGGGCAGACGGAGGAATATCTCGTGAAGGCGCTCAACGATTTCCGCACGGGCGAGCGCAAGAACGAAATGATGTCGATGATGGCGAAAACCTTGTCCGACGCGGACGTCGCCAATCTGGCCGCCTACTATCACAGCCTCGGCAAGCAGTGACCGCCGCCGATGTGTTGCAAATTTGCTGCGGTCGATTACCGATTGCGATTTTTTTTGTTTTAGGTGTTGACGTGGAGGCTTAAGGGTTTATACTAACACCTGTCTCCTCCATGTCTCAACCGATGTGGATTCAAGCCCGCTCAACTGAAGCGGGCTTTTTTTTGGCCTAATTTTCTGGCCGCTTCACCGCTCGTCTGGCATGTCGCCGCGCAATTCGGCCTCGATCTGGTCGATCGAAGGCAGGGTCGTCTCCAGCGATGCCGGAACTTCACGCAGCAGCTGATATTCGGCGACGCCCATCGGCTTCGCGACGCCGCGCAGCGCATATTCGGCGACCAGCCGGTTCTTCTCCTTGCACAGCAAAAGCCCGATCGTCGGCTGATCGTCGGGCGCCTTCAGTTGCGCATCGACAGCGGAGAGGTAGAAATTGAGCTGGCCAGCGTATTCGGGCTTGAACGGCGTCGTCTTCAGTTCGACCACCACGTAGCAGCGCAGCTTCAGGTGATAGAACAGCAGATCGATGAAGAACTCGTCGCCGCCCACATCCAGCCGATACTGCCGTCCGACGAACGCGAAGCCTGCGCCCAGCTCCAGCAGAAAGCGTGTGATGTGCTGGGTGAGCGCCTGTTCGATATCGCGTTCCTGCGCGTTTTCGGCGAGTCCGAGGAAATCGAAGATGTATGGATCCTTGAGCGCGTCGCGCGCCAGATCGGATTGCGGCGGCGGCAGGCGCTCGTCGAAATTGGTGATCGCGCTGCCGCTGCGCGTGTGCGCGGCGGTTTCGATCTGCATCACGAGAATCTGGCGCGACCAGCCGTGCTCCAGCGCCTTCGCCGCGTACCAGCTTCGATCGTCCTGATTCTTGAGCTTGTCGAGCAGCGTGCAGAGATGGAACCACGGCAATTGTGCAGCAGGCTGCTGCACGAATGCCTCGTCCGGCCACGCCTGCGCGAGCGCGCGCATGTATTTCAGATTGCGCGGTGAAAAGCCGCGCATGTCGGGAAACGCCGATTTCAGATCGCGCGCGAGCTGATCGATGACGCCCGCGCCCCAGCCCTGTCGCCGCTGACGATCGAGAATATCGCGGCCGATCTGCCAATACAGCGTGACGAGCTCCCGGTTCGCGCTGGCCGCCGCCCGCTGGCGCGCGCGCTCGACACGCAGTTTCAGTTCGGCGAGCCAGCGCCGGTAATCGTCGTCCCAGACGTTGGGAAGATTGGCGGTCATGCGGTTCCTGGTTCGACGCCGGTTGTCGTGGAACCGTCATTATCGGCGGATTCTGCTGCTGCGTCGGTTGGTCTCCTGACGCGCCCGTGGCGCCTGGCTTGGGGTTATCTTCCCAGGCTCTTCGGCCTCGATGCTTTATGTTGTCCACAGAAACTGGGCACAAGCCTGTGGATATCGTTTCAGATTTTGCTGCAACGCATTGATTCGACAACACTTACTTCCGCCGCCCAACGACGCGCCCCGCGCGCGCCGCCGTCGTCGTCGTCGTCTTCAGTCGACATTCGGCATGCACGACGCGAGCACCGCGTCGAAGCGATTCATCTCGATGCTGAAAATCGATTGCGGCGCGGTGGCGTTCAGTTCGTCCGCGGGGGATGTCGGCAGCGCCATCGCAATGGTGGCCGTCGCGAGCAGCGCAAGGACAACCGACAGGAACCAGGAAAGAACGATCATCGCCAACCTCGTCAAGTAAGACTCTCTGAATCGGCGCGCGTGAACGTCAGCGCGTGATGTGAAGAGTACGGCTGCGCGGCGCTTCGCACAGCCCTACGGACGGGGGGACGTGAAGGAGGGTAACTACGGACGCAGCAGTGGCGACGCCGTCGTCGATACGCCTTGCGCGAGCGCCGCGGCTTCCTGCGCCTCGAGCGCGCGGACGAAGCCTTCGCGTTCGCGCAGACGCCGCCAGTATTCCGCGATCGATGGCGCGAAGTGCGCGCTCTGCCCCAGCAATTCCGCGAGCATCAGCGCGTAGCCGACGGAAATGTCCGCCGCCGTGAAACGCCCCGCGCACAGATACGGCTGCGCGTCGAGCAGCGGCGCGAGCGTGCGCAGACGCGCGTGGAACCAGCGCGCGTAATCCTCGACGATCTGCGGCTGCAGCCGCTCCGGCGGCTCCAGATGCGCGTAGCGAAGCACGAGCGTCTGCGGAAACGTGAGCGTCGCTTCGCCGAAATGCACGAAGTTGAGATAACGGCCGAAATCGGCCTCGTGCGGCGCGACATCGAGCGCGCCCGGCGAATAGCGCGCCGCCAGATACTGGCAGATCGCCGACGATTCGGTCATGAAAAGCGCGTCGTCCGCATCGTCGGTGAGCGCCGGAATCGTGCCGAGTGGATTCACGTCCTTGAAACCGCGCGCGAACACGCGCGGCGGAAACGGCAGCATCTTCAGTTCATACGGCACGCCGATTTCTTCCAGCGCCCACAGCGGCCGGAACGAGCGCGCGCTCACGCAGTGATGCAGCGTAATCACGTCGATTCCTCCGGTGCTTCAAACGAGCCAGGACGGCTTGCGCTTCTCGAGGAAGCTGCGCACGCCTTCGCGCCCTTCGTCCGATGCGCGGATGCGCGCGATGCGCTCCGCCGTCTCGCCGATCGACGATTCGTCGATCTCCTTGCCCGCGAAATCCGCGACGAGCTTCTTGCATTCGCGCACGGCGTTCGGACTGTTCGCGGCGATGCTCGCGGCGATCGCTTCGACGCACGCATCGAGCTGATCGGCGGCGACGGCTTCGTGTACGAAACCGAGACGCAGCGCTTCGGCGGCATCGAAGCGCTCGGCCGTCACGAAATAGCGATGCGCCGCGCGCGCGCCCATCGCGCGGACCACGTACGGCGCGATCGTCGCGGGCATCAGGCCGAGCTTCGCTTCGGAGAGACAGAAGTGCGCCGTGTCCGCCGCGACCGCGATATCGCACACGGCGACGAGTCCCATGCCGCCCGCGTAGGCGTCGCCCTGCACACGCGCGATGACCGGCTTCGAGCAGGCGTAAATCGTGTTGAGCATGGTGGCGAGACCGAGCGCATCGGCGCGATTTTCCGCTTCCGAATAGCCCGCCATGCGCTTCATCCAGTTGAGATCGGCGCCCGCGCAGAATGCCGGACCGTTCGCGGCAAGCACGATAACGCGCACGTTGGCGTCGTCGTCGAGCGCGCGGAAGGCGGCGGTCAGCTCGACGACGGTCGCGTCGTCGAAGGCGTTGCGCACGTCGGGGCGATCGAGCGTCACGCGCGCGACGTGGCCTTCGATGCCGAGCTTCAGGCGTTGCAGATTCGTTGCGTCGGTCATGCTTCGTCTCCTGCGCGCTCGAATTGAGCGCGGCTCAGTTCATCGTGGCTGGCAATTTACCTTTCGGCGATCAGTTTCATCGGAAAACATGAAAACGGTCAACTCATATTTTTGAGTGTCACTCACAATGAGTCCATCAAACAATCATCCGACGAGTCGCGCCGAAACCCATGCACCGACGCAATATACTCGTATATATTACGGTGCTCGCCGGACCCTACGGCCACACGCTCGCGGCCTCCAACGCGCCGCCTGAAGTCGTTCCATAAGCAGAATTTCAACTCGGTTCAAGGAGCTTTACGTGATGACTCGTATTCTGCGCGCTTTGCTTTGCGCGTTCGTTCCGCTCGCTGCGGGCATTGCTTCGGCATCCGCGCTGGCCGGCGAAGTGCAGGTCGCGGTCGCGGCCAACTTCACGGCGCCCGTGCAGGCGATCGCCGCCGACTTCGAGAAAGACACCGGCAACAAGGTCGTCGCATCGTTCGGCGCGACGGGTCAGTTCTACGCGCAGATCAAGAACGGCGCGCCGTTCGAAGTGTTCCTCGCCGCCGACGACGCCACGCCCGCCAAGCTCGACAGCGAAGGCGCGACCGTGCCCGGCAGCCGCTTCACCTACGCGACGGGCGCGCTCGCGCTGTGGTCCGCGAAAGACGGCTACGTCGACGATAAAGGCGACGTGCTGAAGAAGAACGCGTTCAAGCACATCGCGATCGCGAACCCGAAGGCCGCGCCGTACGGTCTCGCCGGCTATCAGACGCTCGACAAGCTCGGCCTCGCAGCAGAAATCAAGCCCAAGGTCGTCGAAGGCCAGAACATTTCACAGACGCAGCAGTTCGTCGCGACCGGCAACGCGGAGCTCGGCTTCGTCGCGCTGTCGCAGATCTACAAGAACGGCAAGGTCACGAGCGGCTCGGCGTGGATCGTGCCGGCGAACCTCCACGAGCCAATCAAACAGGACGCGGTTATCCTGAACAAGGGCAAGGACAATCCGGTCGCGAAGCAGTTCATCGAGTACCTGAAGGGTCCGAAGGCCGCCGAAGTCATCAAGTCCTACGGTTATCAACTCTAATTTCGCCGATGCCGCTCGATAGCGCCGATCTCCAGGCTATTACGCTGACGCTCAAACTCGCGTCGCTGACAACGGTGCTCCTGCTCGTCGTCGGCACGCCGATCGCGTGGTGGCTCACGCATACGCGTTCGAAACTGAAGGGCGTCGTCGGCGCGGTGGTGGCGCTGCCGCTCGTGCTGCCGCCGACGGTCATCGGCTTCTATCTGCTCGTGCTGATGGGGCCGAACGGTTATGTCGGCAAGATCACGCAGGCGCTCGGTATCGGCTTGCTGCCGTTCACGTTCACGGGGCTCGTCGTCGGCTCGGTGATCTATTCGATGCCGTTCGTCGTGCAGCCGCTGCAGAATGCGTTCGAAGCGATCGGGCGCCGTCCGCTCGAAGCCGCCGCGACATTGCGCGCCGGTCCGTGGGACACGTTTCTCACGGTGGCGCTGCCGCTCGCGCGGCCGGGCATCGTCACGGCGACGATTCTCGGCTTCGCACATACCGTCGGCGAATTCGGCGTCGTGCTGATGATCGGCGGCAATATTCCGGGGCGCACGCGCGTCGTGTCCGTGCAGATCTTCGATCACGTCGAGGCGCTCGAATACGCGCAGGCGCACTGGCTCGCGGGCGGCATGGTGATATTCTCGTTCGTCGTTCTTCTGCTGCTCTACTCCGGCCGACGTTCCGTCACGGCTCATGTCTGAACTCACTTATCAACGCGCGATGCTCGACCGCGCGCATACCCGTTCCGACGAAGCCATCGAAGCGCGCTTTCTCGTCGAGCACGAGGGTTTCGCCTTCGATATCGATCTCGCGCTGCCCGGTCGCGGCGTCACCGCGATCTTCGGCCATTCCGGCTCCGGAAAAACCACGCTGCTGCGCTGTCTCGCGGGACTCGCGCGGCCGCGCGCCGGGCGGCTCGTCGTCAACGGCGAAGTCTGGCTCGACACCGAGCGCCGCATTTTTCTGCCGACGCACAAGCGCCCGCTCGGCTACGTCTTTCAGGAAGCGAGCCTCTTTCCGCACTTGAGCGTGAAGAAGAATCTGCGCTTCGGGCTGGAGCGCGTGAAGTCGGCAGAGCGGCGCGTGGATCTGTCGCAGGCGGCGGAATTGCTCGGCATCGCGCATCTGCTGGAGCGCATGCCGGCCGGATTGTCAGGCGGCGAACGGCAACGCGTGGGCATCGCGCGGGCGCTCTTGACGAGTCCGCGTCTGCTTTTGCTCGATGAACCGCTCGCGTCGCTCGATCAAAAACGCAAGCAGGAAATCCTGCCGTATCTCGAACGCCTGCACGATGAACTCGACATTCCCGTGATCTACGTGAGCCACGCGCCCGAAGAAGTCGCGCGCCTCGCGGATCATCTCGTGCTGCTCGAAGGCGGCCGTGCGCTTGCGAGCGGGCCGATCGCCGATACGCTCGCGCGGCTCGATCTGCCGCTCGCAATGGCCGACGACGCATCGGTCGTGTTCGAGGGAATCGTCGACGGATACGACAGCAAGTACGGCCTGCTCACGCTCGCGCTGCCGGGCTCGCGCGCGAAGCTCGCCGTCGTGCATACGCCTTTGTCCTGCGGCAAGACGATGCGCGTCGCCATCAAGGCGCGCGACGTGAGTCTCGTCACCGGCACGCACGAGCACGAGCGCAGCAGCGTGCTGAACGTGCTGCCCGCGACGGTGATCGGCATCGCGAAGGACGCCCATCCGTCGCAAGCCGTGGTGCGGCTCGACGTCGACGGCTCGCCGCTGCTCGCGCGCGTCACGCGTTATTCGCTGGACCGGCTAGGCATCGTCGAAGGCATGCGCCTGTGGGCGCAGGTGAAAACGGTGTCGCTACTCGCGTGAACGCGCCTCGAGCGCGGCGTATTGCAGCAGCATGATCGTCTTGCCGTCCATGATTTCGCCGCGCTCGATCATCTGCATGGCGGTTTGCAGCGGGACTTCGATCGTCTCGATTTCCTCGCCCTCTTCCTCTACGCCGCCGCCGTCCGAAACGCGCATCGAGCTGTCGTAATCGCCGACATAGAAATAGAGCTTCTCCGTCACCGATCCCGGGCTCATGAACGCCTCGAAGATCTTCTCGACGCGATGCACGCGATAGCCCGTTTCCTCCTCGACTTCCGCGCGAATGCGCTCTTCGGGCGTGGCGTCGTCGAGCAGGCCGCCGGGCGACTCGATCAGCATGCCGTCGTGTCCGTTGACGAACGCGGGCATGCGGAACTGGCGCGTCAGCAGCACGTTGCCGGTCTTGCGATCGCGCAGCAGAATCGTCGCGCCGTTGCCGCGATCGTAGGTTTCGCGGCTCTGACGCTGCCAGACGCCATCGCGGCGCTGAAAATCGAAAGTCACTTTTCTGAGGACGTACCAGTCGTCCGACAGCACTTCGGTTTTGAGGATGCGGACGCGCTCGCTCGTTTCCATCGGTTCACCCGTTCGACAAGTTGTTGAACTCATGGTAGCGTGCAGTTTCGTGCAATATCAAGAAATTTCGTGCAAACAATGTTGACCAGTCAGCGCAAGAAAGCGATTCTCGATGCCCTCAAACGCGACGGCCAGGTGCTCGCCGCCGAACTGAGCGCACGCTTCGGCATTTCCGAGGACACGGTGCGGCGCGATCTGCGCGAACTCGCGGCCGAAGGGCTGCTGCAACGCGTGCACGGCGGCGCGCTGCCTGCTTCGCCCGCGATCGCGCCGTTCGCGCGGCGCGAGGACATGGAATCGGAGGCGAAGCGGCGCATCGCGAAGAAAGCGGCGGACATGATCGCGCCGGGGCAGATCGCGATCATCGACGGCGGCACGACGTCCGCGCTGCTCGTGCGTCAGTTGCCGGCGAATCTGTCCGCGACGATCGTCACGCATAGTCCGAGCGTCGCCGTGGCGCTGGCGGAGCACGCTTCGGTCGATGTCGTGCTGATCGGCGGCAAGCTCTACAAGCATTCGATCGTCACGGTCGGGGCCGCTGCCGTCGAAGCCATGTCGCACATTCACGCCGATCTCTATTTCATGGGCGTCACCGGCGTACATCCGACGGCCGGCCTCACCACCGGCGATTTCGAGGAAGCGCACGTCAAGCGCGCGCTCGCGGCGCGCGCGGCGGAAACCGTCGTGCTGGCGTCGGCGGCGAAGCTCAACGCGGCGTCGGCCTACAGGATCGGCGGGATCGATCTGGCTCAGACGGTCATCGTCGAGGAAACCGCCGACGCGAAGCTCGTCGAACCGATCGAACGCGCCGGAATCACCGTGCTGCGCGCATGAATTCACGACACTTTGTTACCGGGTAACGCGCCGAAAAATACGCGCCGTTCCGCGTAATTGAAATTCTCCGGCAAAGGGAATAGCGTTCGAGGATGCGCTATGTCAGGTCAACTGCGGAGGTCGGATTTCCGTTGGTGCCATCGACATCGCAAACATTTTTTCTGGAGAAGGACGTGAATCGCCTGAAGGCTTTTATCGCGCTATCGCTGATCGCGAGCGCGGGCGTGACCGCCAACGCGTACGCCTGGGCGCGCGTCGGCGTGTGGGTCGGCGGACCCGTGTATTACCCGTATCCCGTCGCGCCGGCGCCGTATTACTACTATCCGCCGCCGCCCGTCGTCGTTCAGCCTGCCGCGCCGGTTCAATACGTCGAGCAGGGTCAGCCCGCCGCCGATCCGGGCGCGCCCGCGCAGCAGCCAGGCATGTGGTACTACTGCGACTCCGCGAAGGCCTATTACCCGTACGTGAAGCAATGCGCCAACGCATGGCGTCCGGTTCCGGCGACGCCGCCGCCATCGAACTGATGCTGTTCGGCACTTTGAAAACCGATAACCAAGCGAAATCGCAAGAATCCATGAACTACTCGAGGCTTGGCCTTTTACTGGCGGCAATCGGCGTGACGGGCCTTTCGGCCTGCACCGTGATGCCTACCGGCCCCAGTGTGATGGCGCTACCGGGCAGCACCAAAACGTTCGACCAGTTCCGCGCCGATGACAACTCCTGCCGCCAGTTTGCCCTTCAGCAGGTCGGCGGCGTGGACGCCAATCAGGCGGCGACCAACAGCGCGGTCGGCAGCGCGGTCGTCGGCACCGCGCTCGGCGCGGCGGCGGGCGCGGCCTTCGGCGGCGGATCGGGAGCGGCCATCGGCGCGGGCGCGGGCCTTCTGACCGGCAGCGCGTTCGGCGTCGGGGCATCGCAGGCATCGGGCTACAACGTGCAGCAGCGCTACGACTACGCGTATCTGCAATGCATGTACGCCGCCGGCGACAAAGTGCCGGTACGCGGCTCGACGCGCATGG
>Ga0182736_1000773_pt1 | contig 40858 bp, 72 predicted proteins | sample eDN5th30CKraftBY_FD_128882 | JGI IMG/M metagenome (GOLD analysis project Ga0182736, IMG submission 128882) | Enriched backyard soil microbial communities from Emeryville, California, USA - eDNA 5th pass 30_C Kraft BY (version 2) (version 2) | ecosystem: Environmental > Terrestrial > Soil >... | reverse complement strand
CCAGACGTGAGGATCAGCGTGGTGATCGAGCCCAGCAGCGACGCCACCTTCACGGCTAGATCGGAAGCGAGCGACCACTGCGGGCTACGCCGGTCTATGGCGTAGGCGGTCATCGAAACGGTCTCGCCAGCGTAATCGTTCGCCAGCGTAAGCCCGGTGTTGCTTTCGACCGACGCCACCTCGTGCCACGTGCCGCCGTCGTCGAAGGTGATGCCGTCGCCCGGCTTCACCTGATTGAGCCAGCCCGTGAGCGTGCCCGTAACCGCGCGTGAGCCGTTGCTCACCGAGGCGGTGCCCTGGCGATACCAAACCGTCATGTGAATAACCCAGCCTTGAGTTTGTATTGGATCTGGTGCGGCAGAACGGCGTAAATGGCTGGCGTGCCGCCCATCGCCACCCGTCGATCCATGTACACTTGACCTGACGTCACTCGGAACGAATAGGCGACGAACTGAATGATGTCGGGCTGGTTTGACCCGACAACAGATTGAAATCCCGCTTCGCCGTCGAGAACCCAGAGCGCCGAGCCGCCCATGATCGTGTGCCAGCGATCGAACGCCATGCCGGCAGCGTAGTTGTTGAGGGTGAACTTCATCGCGCCAATGACGTGCGTGCAGGCGGCATGGCAGTTACCAAGGAAAAAACTGTCGGCCACGTTGATCGATACGCCATTGCCAGTGGTGTACTGCCCCATGCTGAGCGCACCCTGCACGGACGAGATTGGGTGAAAGAGGCCCTCATCGCTATCGAACCTCGTGCCGCCATCAGCGCCTGTGATGCGCAGCCGCTCGTCGTCGATGAGAAGCATCAGAGTGCGATGAGCGTTTGAGTACTGGGTGGCCCAGGCGGATTACCGCCGCCCGTGAATGTTGCGGCACCCACCTGCCATCGCCAGTGAACTGTCCCAGTGCTACCGGATACGAACGTCGCGGCGATCGACGCTCCGTTGACCATTGCCATGGTCTCCCCGGACGACACCTTTCGAATGTATCTGTTGTGAGTGTCGAAAAGGCCGCCGGCGAGCAGCATATGCTCGGGGGTAATTTCCACGGCTGCGGTCATCAGAGAAGCTCATCGGTTACGTAGACCGTCATCGGCACGTTGATAGCCGGCAGCGACGTCCAATTGTTCGCCTGCGCGCTGCCCTGCATGGGACAGTATTCGTGAATGTAGACGTAGGTCGCGTCTGCCCCGAGCGCGAGAAAACGCGCATAGGGCGTTCCGGAAACCTGCTGCACCGGCACACTGCCCGTGAAGGCGACCTCGTATCCTTTCACGGTTACCTTGCCGAGAACCCACGGCTGGCCCGGCCTTCCATGCGCAAACAACGCGTAACTAGCTGTCCTAAGTGCCGTGCCTGAGACACCTGGAAGACTGAGCGTCATCGGACGAACGTCGATGATCTTCGTGTATGGGAGAGACGAGTGGAATTTGACACGCCCGAGGTGATTGAGCGGCTGAGTGAAAGGAAGCTCGTCGGTCGCGCCCGTCCAGATGGCGCACACGCCATCCTTCACCTGCAGCACGCCAGCCATCAATCGAACTCCATGCGCAGAACGCGGTTCTTGAAGTCGAGCACCATCTTGTTGTCGGTCCGGGCGATCCTCATGTTCGCGATATCGAAGTGGATATTGTTGTCTGGGTCTCGGATGAGCCCCGCACTCATCTCCCCGAAGCTGCCGAACACGGCTGAAACTTCACCTGCGCTCACGGCCCCGGCGCGGATCGCATCGGCGATGAGCTCGCCATTGAGATAGGCGCGATGCTGCCCGGGGTTCTCCGGATCCTCGGAAATCACGAACACAGGCTGCGGGGTGCCGCCGGCGATGTCCGGGTCCGCATAGGTGAAGCTGTTTGCTGCCACCACGAAGCCGGTGGTTGGGCCGTCTCCAGATAGCGTCGCAAACCCGGTCGCCACCCCATTCGAGTTGACCGTAACAGTCCATCGCCCCTTGATGCCGTCGATGCTCTCGATGACTTCGGTCACAGCGAAAGAGTTCTCGTCAATCCGTGTTATCGCCGTCTCGATCCGCCGCGCCAGAGCTTCCTGCCCGTTTACGCGCTCCACGCGCTCGGTGAGCAGTTGCGCCCCGTTCTCGTGCCCGGCCGCGAGCGATGCGAGGGCCGCCTCGCCGGTCTGCTGCGCCCACGCGAAGGCCTCGGCGAGCTGCGCCGACACGGAGCCCTGGATCTCCGCCTTCGCCGTCGCCAGCGAGAGTTCGAACCGGGTCTGTGCCGAAAGCATCTCCGGCGTGATGGTGTTCGGCGGGACGGATTCAGCTACCGCAGCCACCTCAACAATTTGGGGCGCCGTATTTTCATCCGGCGAGATCCATGCAGTCCACGCGACGGACCGTTCCGGCTGCGTGACCGGGCGAACGCTCACCTCGTACCGGCTGCCGCCCTGGATACCGTCAACCCACTCGTAAGAACCGGCACTCGGCTGCGAGATCGGCCGCTCCATGGCAACGGCGTCGCCTACGCGCCGGTACTGAACCGTCAGGCCAATAACCGTTGGGTCGTCAATTGGCGTCCACGTAATGCGCAAGCCCGGCTGCTGTGCGCCTCCATTAGGCAGCACGATATTCGTTACGGCAAGTCCCTGCACCGTCGTGAGACGGTGGCCACCATCACCGACAGTCTGCGGAAGGATTGGGTCCAGTTCGTCGCTGAGCGGGTTCCAAGCGTAGATGGACTCTGAGACCTCCTTAAGTTCGATGTCGATGGTGAGGTTCGGGTTTATCGTGATCTGACTGATGCGGAACTTGAAGTTCGTCAGCCCATAGCGCGCTGATGTCCATTCGACCCAATCGCCAACTTCCAGCACCACAAACCGCGGACGCAGTGTGAGCGACACCCGGCGTTGATGGCGAGCATCTCGCCGCAATATCTCCAGCAAGCGTTGGCCCTGGGTGCCGCTAGTGACGAACGGGAATCCGTAGCTTTCCTCATGCTGCTCACCGCCGTCCGCTACCTCGTCTGACGGGGCAATGCGTTGCGGCAGGGCAGTCTGCTGGTAGATCTGGCTGGGGTCGTGGAACTCACCGAACACAGCGTTGACGAGGCTGGCGCGCGTCTGCTTTGGGATGAAATGGACGTCCGCGTCATCTACGATGTCGTCATCGGTAAATGACAGCGCGACGGAACGCGAGACGCCGGCATTGAACCGGAACACACCGCCGCTCTCTACTGGAGTCCCCGCCATACTGGCGATCATCTCGCGGAGAACGTCCACGTGGTCTGTATCGACCTCGACCAGACCGTTGAGCCGGTAGCGCGCCTCTGAGCCGCCATCTTTGAGCCCAACCGTCTCATCGCAGGCATTCGCAGCAGCAGTCCAATCGTCATATGGCAGTGACGACACAGGGACACTGAGACCGCCGACTTTGTGGCCGTTGACGTAGACGCCGCGCATGTAGTTGTAGACGATGACGGCAGCGTTGTGGGTCCACTCGTAAGTGTTCTCCTGGCCCCAGCGGTGCGCGCCTACGCCGCCCGCCGTGCTGTCCTTGCGCCAGTCGTAGAGCTTCGCGCCCTTGAAGACGAACAGGAACTCCGGCAGGCCGTCCTTGTACTGTTCCGCATCATATTTGAGCGTGATCCGCACATAGCAGACGCCACGGCCGCGGTTATTGGGCGACCAAGCGCTGCCGGTTGCTTTGGAAACAAGATCAGTGTCTGCCGGTTGGCCCCAGGCGCCGTCATGGAACTCAACCCACATGCCGCCCGGATATTCGACGACGCTGTATCCAGAGACGTTCCCGTCCGAGACGTAGTTACCAAGGGTGACCGGTTTCCCGTTGACGTAGATTCGCTCAAGCCCCGTGCATGGCACGTCTGCAAGACGACGCACGAGTTGCACGTAATCGTTACCGTTCGGACCATAGGCGTTGTGGTACTCATGCGACCCGGTAGAAGCACACACGCCAAAAGCTATTTCGCGCGGCTTATTAGTCGCCGTGTTGAGACTGAGGCGCATTCCGGCGTTGCTGCCGGTGCCCCCGCTCTTCGGCTTCAGCTTGCGCGAGAGCGCCGAGGCACCGATCGATAGACCTATGCCGACCACCGCCTGCCCGACAGCCGTGGTCGCGATGCCGCCAATCGCGGTACCGATCAATGGCGCGAAGAAAGCCACTAGCCGATCCTATATGCTGTCATGAGTTGACTGGCTGGCACGATCATCCAGTCCTTGGTGTCGCGTGAAACCGCTTCCGCACCGACAACGATAGCGGGACACGAAAGCGGGCCGCAGCCCGACGTGAACCCTACGTCGCCACGTCGCGCCATAGATGGCGGCACCTCATCGAGGATGCCCGCAACGTACGCCTGCATCGTTCTATGGCCCGTGCCTAGCAGAGCCCGCATTGCCGTCGCTTCCGAGTACCACCGGCCCATTGGCTCCATCGGGTCCCAGTCGGTCATGGCGTAGACGACATCGCTAAAAAGCGTGCCGCAGTCGTATTCGCCCCACCGGAATTGTGCCGCCCGGTGGTGCTCGATCACTCGGTTGAGGCGCTGTGGCCAGTCCGGCCGGCGAATGAGCATCGGCATCAGAAGATCTTCGAGAATAGCCGCGTAAGAAGACCAGGCTTCTTAGCGGCGACCGCCTGCTCCGGCATCCGGCCCCAATCAATGGGCGTGCTGGTTGCCGCCGACGAGAAGCTAAAGAACCCGTCGAGAGGATCGCGTTCGCGCTGGTCGGCATCCGATGCTGTACGGCCACCTGAGCGTGAGAATTGACGTGCCGCGCTCTCGCATCGCCAAACCAATTCACTCTCGCCACCGCGGTGCTCTCGCCATACGACCTCATCCAGGAACCCGGAAAACTCCGGAACCAGGTGCAGGATCTGCGGCTTATCCGTTGCGATGATGGCCCGCTGCACCACGACCGGCCGCTGGTGCCAAGCCACGCTATCGAGGAGGGCCACAACAGCGCTATCGAGGCCCGTCCATGTGATGTCGAGGCCCTGGGCAGAAAAGTCAGACGGCGAAGCGTAGGCGTTGAGCGTAAACCTGCCCGCTGCACCTACATACGTGTCGCCACCGACCGTGATCGATCCAAGATCATCCCAAGCGCAGAACGGCGCTAGAGGCGCGTCGAGGATCAATTTTACAAGCGCTCTCACTCCAAAGCGCTCTGTTTCGAGTGCTTGGATGGCGTCAGCGGATATGATGCGCATTCAGAAGGTCTGCGTTGCTGAAAACTCAACCCGGCCCATGTGACCGGATTGGAGAGGCGCGCGAATACTGTCTGCATTCAGCACAGCAAGGCACCATGGCTTTGCTACGGTTGCCGTCACGTCTGCCACAACAGAAAGTGGCAGCGTGGGCTCTACTGTGAGATTTGCTGCTCCTAGGCCCGATGCCGTAGACGGGGCCATCAATCTATGCAGTGTCCGCCCCGTCGCCCCGATTGGAATGGAGATCATGTCGCCCCGCTTGAACGCGAAAGCGTTCGGAAGGCCCGTTACGATGATTTGATCTCGCGTCGAGTTTATCGAGGCCACGGTGAGCGTGCCGTCGAAGGATTCGCTCGTCCCAGCACGCTTCATCCCGGTAAAGCCCTGCGGATAGTTCAGAGGATAGCGACACCACGGATGCCACGCCTTGAACAACAGCGCACCGCCCCGAAGGCTCTGGGCCCAGGACACGTATTCAAGAGCTTCCTCGTAGGGCAGCACGTGGGTCGCGAACGTCATGACCCACAGCGGAACACCGAGGTTCACGACGCCGATCTTGCCGCCGCGGGTCGAGTGGCTGACCTGGTTGTAGGCGGGCTCAAACGTTGCGCTTTCGAACGGCAGCAGGCCATCCGAGCGCTCCGGCAGGTCGCGCGGGAAGCCAGATGTGATGATCAGAGACATCAGGCGATCCTCCGCGCCTGAGCATCACGAACAACCTCAACGATCTCCCGGCGTCTCGCCTGCCTATCGGCCACCATCGCGGCTTCCAGTCTGCGGATAGCCTCCGGATCAGCACCCGACGCATCGATGGTGGTTGGACCGATATTGACCACGATGCCGGCGCCGCCCTGCTGGCCAACCTGGCTCTTGGGAATGACCATCTCGCCCTTTTCGAGGATCGCGGGCACTTCGTTCGGCTTCAGTCCGGCAATGCCGCCGTTGTGGTAGCGCTGCGCATTCGCAAACGCCGCCGATGGCACCGCGCGGCTAGGGTAGTTGTCATTCCCCACAACGCCGCCCTGATGCAGAATGCCAGGGATCAAAACGCCGCCAAGAAGGCCACCTTTGGAGCTACCGTTCGCAAGGTTTCCGAAGAACGAATTGGACGTGCCCTGTTTGCCGAACATGGACTCGAAGATGTTGTCGGCCGCCATATTCAGGAACTTGTCGGCTATACGCGAGAGGGCGGACGCGAACGACTCCAGCGCTGACGTGCCCTTGGCGATGTCAGAGACGAAGCCTGAGAACGAGGACTGGAAGGTGCCGCGGACATCATCCAGGCGCTGCTGAGCTTCCGACGCCGCCTCGTAGGCTGCTGTTACGCGGGCCATCTTTGTGGCCTCTTCATCGAGATAACGCAGGCGCGCGTCTGTCAGCGGCAGGCCGTCCTTGATCGCCGCTTGAACCAGCTTCTGCATGTTCAGGTAGCGTTCGGCCGCGAATGTCGAGAGCCCAATGACCTTCGTTTCGTTCTCCGTTTCGCGCACGCGCTGACGCATCTGCGCTAGAGCTTTGGTCAGGTTGTCTTCGGCTGCGGGTGGGGGGGTGACCTTTGTGTCTTCGATGCCAAGCAACTTTAGAGCGTTCTCCTGCTCGGCCTTTGATGCGTTGCCGCGGATCAGCAGCAGAGCTGCGTTCGCCTTGAGGATCTTTTCCTCCGCCTCTTTGGCCTTGTCGCCAAGATCAAGTAGGTCTTTAGCGATGTCGCCAGATGCTGATTGAGGCAGCTTCAGATCGGATTGCGCGATACGGTCGATCGCTGCCTTGAACTCCTGCGCGGACAATTCTCCTGCGCGGAACTGATCTGTGATTGCGCGCAGAGCAGGGAGTGTGCCTTGATCCAATTTGTAGAACGCACCCCGCGTGCCGAAGCCTATCGCTCTGCTTGATGCTGCGCGCTGAATCTCCTGCAATTCGCGCTCGAATGCCTGTAGGTTGGCGATCGCCTGCGTTGTGGAGCCGTCCTTGACGTTCTTCGCCCAGTCCTGAGAAGCCTTACCCGCACGCTCGTACGCCTCTCGAATGCTCTCCACGATCGCCTTGTGGGATTCCATGGCGCGCGTTGCCTCCGACGCACGTGTCGCCCACACGCCGAGTGCTACCGCAACGGCGGTGAAGGCGACGCCAAGCCATCCGCCGAAGAATGCGACGACAGTTTGTAAGCCCTTCATGGCAATTGTTGCCGCGCGCGCGGCTACTGTCGTCTGGGCCAAAGCGACTTGATGCGCCTTCTCAGCCGCGACCAGCCCGACCGTTGCAGAGGTCGATTGTATAAAGCCTTGAACGCTCGCTCGGGTCGCCCCGTTAGTAGCGACGGCGAGTCGAGCTCGGGAAGCCGCTAGCTCCGCTTCAGAAGCTCTGAGGGCTCGTTGCGTCACGAGCGCTGTGCGTGTGGCCTTGTTCTGCGCCTCCAGCGCGCGGTTTATGGCCTCGACGTCCTTGGTGCCCTGCGCTCTGCCGCGGGCCAGATCAACTTGGACAGCCGCGTGTGTTTTTTGCGTTTTGGCGAGTTCAAGCGTCTGCTTCAGTTGTGCCACGGTCGCTTCAACGTCACGAACCTTCGCCGCCGCAGCAGCGCGATCAGCGCGGGCACCATCTAATACGGCCTTCGCCCTCATCGCGTTAGCGGTAGCGCTGTCTTTTAGCACGGCATCGCCAACAGCGACGGCCTTCCAGAACTGTGCTGTCTCCCCGGCGGCTTTCCCGATAGATGCGAATATGCGGCCTGAGAAAACAACAGCCACGCCGAGAGCGGCCTTGATGAGAAGATCGAGGCTGTCCGCAATGGCGATCACACCCTGCGCGACACGCTCTGACAGCTTAGCGTTCTGGTCATAGATGCCGATCGTCTTGAGGAGTGAGTTGCGGAGAAGCGTCATAGCGTCCCCGATGGTGGCGGGCATCCTGTCCGCTTCCTCGCGCAACTGCTCCAGGCGCTTTGTCAACGCGTCGTAGATGATCTGCCCGGTGATCTTTCCTTGCTCGCCGAGCTTCCGGAGCTGGTTCACGCCTACGCCAAGCTCGGCGGCGATCACTTCAGCCACACGCCCGCCCGTCTGAATGACGGTGTTGAGTTCCTGGCCTCGGAGGGCGCCTAATGCCATGGCCCGTCCGAGTGCTTCCTGGACCTGGGCCGCACGCTCCGCCTTTGCGCCGCTGACGACCAGCGCGTTGTTGAGACTTTCTGTAAAATCCAGCTGCTGGGTTGTGTTCTTGCCAAGCTCCCGCAATGTCGTTGAGACACGCAGGAAGCTTTCCGCTGTGAGCCCGACGTCGGAGTAAGTCCGTCGCGCGATCTGCGAGATGCGCTCCATAACGGCCGGGGCTCTGTCCAAATTGCCAACGGCCAAACCGATGCGGGCGCTCAGGTCGCTCCACGTGTCCGCCGCCTCAACGCCGATCCGCCGCATGCCGACAACCGCCGCTCCGAATGCCAGCGTCAACGCAACGGTTGCGACGTTCGTCTGCCGAATGAGCATCCCGAGAGAACGGAACCGAGACGCGACGCCGCCAAGAGGGCCATCAATTGAGGCCGCTGCCTGTCCCATTTTCCGAAGACTGTCGCTTGCGCGCGTAGACCCATCGGTGACCCCATTCGATGCCGCCTCAGCGCGGCGCGAGGCTGCCGACACGCGCTGCAGGTCGCTCGTCGCCCTGTTCGCACCATTGGCGCGAATTTCCATGGCTAAAACGGCGAGATCGGCCATGCTGGATTCCTCGCAGCGAACACTTTATTGTTCGCGGATTTTCGGGGGGATTGATATGAGATGGATAGTGTTGCTGGCGCTGTTGGCCGTGGCAGCCGAAGCATGGGCACTGCAAGAGCCAAAACTCTATTCGATTTGTGACGGAGCGATCCGAGATCGGGTTCGGACTCCATCTGGATACAAACGGCTGGCAGTGACAGAGGACAACAAGGTCATGCCACGCGCGGAGTATTTGGCGTTGTTGAAGCAGGAGACCAGTAAGACGCTCTACAATGCCCGATTAAATGCATACGAGAAGGGAGATCTGGTCCCAACGAACTACACTTTGATCATCGAGTATGAAGCGCCCAACGCCTATGGCACACCAGTAAGATCATTCTCTACGTGCGAATATTTCGACGGCTCCGGGAGCCTGGAGTACGTTACGAAGAACTCGGTGAAGATCGACGGGAAGACGTCAACTGACTTGCTTGTTGACCAAGCGCGGTCGCTCTACTCAAAGTAGGGCAAGTCAGCGCTTGGCCTGCATTCCTCGCATGAGCGCCACCACACCGCTCCCAGTGGTGGCGTTGCGCTCATCCTTCACTGCCCCAGCGGCCTGTTGGGCTCCGAATATCACCCTCAGCATTGCGGCATCCCAGGCGCCCATCTCTACGCCAGTCAAGCGGCAGTAGGCGTCGATCTCCTGGAAGAGGCCGGCGCCCATCCCGAGCGATGGCGCAATATCGCCAAACCACTCCCATAGGTACGCTAGGGCTTCCGGCATCGGTGGGAGTGGGCCACGGCGCCCCTTGGCGAAAGCGGCCTCGGCAAACTCACTCAGTTCTTGCCCGAGGCCGTCATAAAAGCCGTGACATCATCGGCCGCCTTGTCGATCTGGTCCTTGATGAAGAACAGATCCGTGTTCTGTAGAACAGACAGGACGTTCTCCGGCGTGCATTCCAGAGGCTTGCCCTTCATTTCGAAGCCGGACCACGAGACGACCGCAGAAGCGATGATCTCATCGGCCTTTTCTTCGTGCTCTTCCACGGTGCGGATGCGCTTCGGGTTGCGCGCCTGTTCCCGCAGCGCCTGATTGGCGATCCTGCGCTCCACGCGTTTAACGCGCTCCGACTTGTAGGACGCCACGCTTACTTTGAGGCCGGTCGGCTTCGAGGTCATGGGGTGGAGAATTTCGATCTCCACGCCCTTGTCGAACCCTTCACTGAGACCGGCAAACTTGGATAGATCCATACCAATTCCCCTTACGAGCCGATCAGTTCGGAGGTTTCTTCGAGGATCTCGGACGTGATGCCGATGTTGGCGTTGATGCGCACCACGTTGTCGGCTGCACCAGCGTTGATCCGAGCAGACTGAATGAGCGCCTGGAAGTAAAACACGCTGTTGGTGTGGCTCTCTGAGGCGGCATCCGCAGCGGTGATGCGGATGTTGTAAGCGAGCTTGGTCTTCTCGGCTGCCAGTAGCTTCATCTGCCCGGCGTCGAGAGGGTCGCGGCCAACGACCAGAGCAAGAACGCCAGCATCGCGCGGCCCCTTGAGGTGGCGAACACGGCCGTCTTCCAAGGCCGTAAACGTCACGTCGGCCGCTTCGTCACCGAAGTCACCGATGCTCTCGATCTGCTTGATGTCAGTGTAAACGTCGTCCTCGAAGTCTCCGAGTGCTGTCCCTCGGGAGGTCCAGTCGATGGCGGCAGAAGTGCCGATGGCGACCTTCCATTCGCTTGCGGTCGTGATGCTCACGGATATTCTCCTGTCTAAAGCATGAGTGGGGTGGGGCTACGCAAACGCTCGCCAGTTCACGGAGACCGGGATGTGCACCCGGTCTGGCTCCTGAATGGGTGCGGCTACGCTGGGGCGGCCTGAGATGCGCACGCGCAGCGTTCCATCAACGATGACCGCGCCGCGCTCGAAGTGCTCGACCACCTTACCGGCGATCCCCAACGGCGGAATGAGGCCTACGGATGCCGGGGCATAGACGGACACCTGGAGGATGCCGCGGTGTTCCGTTGTGCTGTCGTGGCCCACAAAGCGGTTGACGTTCGTGTTTGGGATAAATGTCGCTTCCAGATACGTCCCCTCGGGCGGCGTGAACGGTACACCTGGATAGGACACAGGAATGGCTGGCGTGAACGTCAGCGCTCCGAGATGCGTCAGCAGAAGATCGGCAATTTTGGCTTCAACGCCGGTCGGCATCGGTATAGTCTCGCACGCTATGAGGACGGATCGACCGCTCACGGATATTGAGGTGCAGGACTTGCTGCACCGCATACATTTTGAATTGGTTGGGCTAACCGCAGAAAGTAGGCTTGGCGCCGCCAGCCTTGACGGCATGCGCCGCATGTCGTTCGCGATGCTGACCGTACTGGTCAAGGCGGTAGAAGACGGGCATTTTGAGCCTAGTCGTTCAGACCCTTGAAGGCGACGCGAGCATCAACACGCTGTTTGATGCGCTCTGCCGACTGGCTCACGATTTGCGGCCAATCCTGCACTGTCTTGCGGACGAACCCGTATGCCTTCGTGCCAGGGTGCTTGACCGCCTTCGCGAACACTCCTGCGCCGCCAACAGTGAAGTGCAGCGCCTGCTTATCCTTCGGGCTGATCGTGTGGGCCTTGGTCCCGTATTCCATGTGGCGGGCGTAGTCGGCCTGAAACCCTAGATAGATCACCGAGCCGAGTGGAGCGTTGGCAATCACCGCAGTGATCTGGCCATCATTTTCGCTAAACTGCGTCGTTCCGGGCTTGATCTCCGGGACACGATCCGTAGAAGCCATCAGCGAGCGCCGGAGGTTTCCCGTGTCAACCGGCATACTACCGCCTGCGCCGACAGGCTTGCGGACCTCATTAGCAACGGATTGGGCTGCATCTCGGAACACAGCCGTCATCCGAGCCTCGGACTGCGCGCACCAAGCGTTGATGGTCGCGGAGAAAGACTTCTGCCCGGGGTTCTTCATTCCAGGCCTTCGCTATAGTCGATGTTGTATTCCAAGGAGCACCGGCACGCGATGACCTCTGCTGGACCAGCGCCAAGTGACGTATCGCCCGGATACATCAGCATCGCCCCGGAGGGAGAGCGGAACGGTGCCTCCAGCCCCGTGACCGACGTTCCGTTGAGAGACGCATGCGTGTGGCGGACCCTGGAGTCGCTGGCGGATCGCCAGACGCGCGTTACCGCATTCTCGGTGTAACCCGCGGTTTCGAGACCCTGCCTGAACGCCTCGTTCTGCGAGGCCATGACCGCCTGCATCGTTTCCGTGCGGGCAACCATTTCAGAGCGCAACTGCAGCAATCGCGATTCATATGCCGCCGTCGCCCGCGCGATCGTGCTCGCGGGGAGCGGCTGGCCCTTCTCGATAGCCTCTAGCACCGCCTTGTCGAACCGCTTGTCGCGCCGGTTGCGCGCCAGGTAGTTGCGCAGGTCAGCCGCAGTGCTCGATGCCAGTTCGGCCTTCGCCTTGACCACATACTCCGCTTGGGCGTTGGTGAGTCCTAGGATGCCGCCATCACGGCGGCCGGTGCCACGGTTCCAATCTCCGATCAGACCTCTGGCGATCTTGCGCGGGCCCTCGCCGCGAGCGTATCCATCTTCGAGCACCGTACGGATGGCCGCCAACTGGTCGGGGATGACCCGGCCGGTGATATTCTGGCCGGACACGTCTTTTAGCCATTGCTCAGCACGTGGGTTCCGCACATCGAAACGGATAACAACGCTAGCGCCCGCACGGCGCATCGACGACTGGATTACTGCGGCTGTCGTTGCCCCGCCAGAACCGTACGCTTGCGTGAATGCCGTCTCGTACGATGCAAAGGCAGCGCGCTCTATGTGGAGTGCATCAGCTACCGCATTGAAGTCTCGCGCCTCGACAGCCTCCACCAGCGCCTTCATGTCTGCATTGGACTTGATGTCGTCGATGCTTTCGAGGAACGCCTTTTTCAGACGCGGCTCCCACGCATCGATCAGCGTCTCGATCTGCTTGCGAAGACTAGCGCGGCTGGCCACTGCTTACCTCTAGCGCCGCGTCTTGAGCAGTTGCCGATACGTGAGCGCGGATTAGTGCGATCTGTTCTGAGGCGGGCAGGCGCTTGATCCTGTCCATCAGCCCGAGCAGGCACTTCATCTCGCGGTGAACGTGGGCTGGACCGATGCGTTTAAGCTGCCTGGTGTCAACGCTGAAGCCGAGTGAGCTAATGTCGGTCATGATGACCTCGCTTGGATCGTCCAGGTCGCCATCGCCGGATCGGCCCGCACCGATACCACCACGTATTGAGTCCCGCGTGCCGTGATCTTGTCCTGAGGGGCAGGGGTGACAGACAGGGACGGCGCGAGGACGATCACTTTGCGGTCATTGACTTGGATGATCGTCCCGTCGCGCTGGTCGGCGCGGTAATCGTCAATAAACCCTCGGCATCCGAACGTCTGGGTGGTCGCCGAGCCAGGGTTGTGCGCGCTATACGGAGGCGCAGTGCTGCCTGGGACGCTGCGGATCAGAGTCAGGCCATACGGAACGTCAGCGCCCTCAAGTGCATCATAGATCAGCTCGGCAAGCTCACCGTCGAGAATGGACACCGGCTAGGCCCTCGCACAGAAGCCGACGACTGTCGTGCTCGACGTGCTTACCAGAAGCCCTGACAGAAGCCGGTCGATAGCGAGGAACGTCGTCTCGGCTGGCGCCCCATCGGCAAACTCAACGCGAGCGGATCCAGCTCCCACCGATTTGATGGCGCCACCACGTTTGAGGTCGGGCGACATGCTCCCCGGCTTGACCAACTCGCGACGGGCCGCCTCAACGATGGCAAACTTCACCCCATCGGGGGCATCGTCATTCTCGAACTCGACGGACCAGCGCCCATTGTAGACCCCGCAGACGAAATCCTGACCACGACGCAGGGCAGCAGTCTTGGCCTGGTCAGTGCCAGTCCAGTCCGTGTAGGCCCGTTCCGAAACGTAGGCGTCGGCCTCTTCGATGGACACGGCAAGCTCTGTGAACGACAGCATGATTGGCTTCCTGACTACATGCCGCCCAAATAGCGCAGGCATGCAACGATGATGATGATGTCGCGGGAGAGCTTGAAAGCAACGCCAAGGCAGAAGCCGATGCGTTCACCTAGTTCCTTGTGCGTCATTTCAATGCCTCGCGGTTGGCTCGTAGTCAGACAGAACAACCGGTGTGAACCCGCCGCCGCGCCAGTGCACAATGGCAATCGCTGCGTCTTCGGCGTTCAGGGTTTCGTCGCCATCGCGGCCGAGAAACTCAACGATGTCGCCAACGATGCCATCGGAGGTCATTGCTAGGCGGCGGCCGACGTTGACCGCCTGCACTTCAATGGTCATTCTTCGCCACCAAACACGATCTGACGCTTGGCAAGCTCCATGAGAACCAACGTCTCGCCAGCATTGGCCGAACCGCTTACCCAGATCGTGCCATCCTCGCATTGTCCGAGCACTGCAACGGTCCTAAGACCTTGACCCTTTGCAGCCTCCAGGATCGTATCAGCCTCGAAGCGGAAGCTGTCCCCGACGCTGACAGGCTCTAGCTTCACCACGTTGCTCATCAGCGATGTGCCTCCGCGTACATGGCGAGCAGTTTATCCCGCGCCGTGCGTGATCCTGGCCGCCTGCCGTTCGCCTCAAAGATGGCCTGACGAAGCTCGGCGCTGGTCATGTCATCGGCGGTCTTGCGCACAACGCGCTCGACAAGCGCCGCAGGAGGCTCAGAGAGCGTCGCCCTGTATCCGGCACCGATCATAACCACCGGCACGCCAGCGGCCTTGTACGCCTCAGCAATCGCCGGGAAAGCGCTATCGACGAACACACGTGCCACATCAGCGACCACGCCAGTGAAGAACTGAGCGTTGATGAAGCGCCTCCCCTTGATCTCTGGAACACGCTGGATGGCGTAGACGATCTCCATTAGGCCGCGACCTCTGCCGGTTGCCGACCACAGAACACGTAGTCGGTGAAGCCCATCATGTGCGCGATGCGAATTGCCTGATCGTCGTCGCCGGCAACAGCATCTACCGGTTGAGGCCAGTGTTGCGCAGCTTCCGGTGAGGCAATCACGGCATCGAACCGGCCACCAGACAGAGCGCGCTCGGCGTCATCCCAGACCGTCTGCGCATAACCCAAGATCAGCGCGCGGCCATCGTGTGGCTCGCGCCGATAGTGCTCGGTGCAGTACGGCTCACCCTTGGCGACGTAGGACCACGGCTTTTCAGGCTGGAGGAAGAACGTCACCCGTGGCTCACCGACATTTAGGCGGCTATTCCAGGCGTGAACGCCATCGTTGGCACCCCAGACAGCCTCACCTGGGCCCAGAACGTAGCTGATCCAGGCCTGGTCGCTGCCGATGTACTTTTCGCCTGCTGCGACAGCACCTTCTGGCGTGAACTCTGTGTAGACCTGCGGGCGCGCACCGGCCGTCATCATCAGGAGACTGCCGTTGTACGGGCGGGCCGCGTTCGTTCCGCGGTACATCACGAAATCTTCGTCTCGGTCGAATAGAGGATCGAGCGAACCGCTGATGACGCAATCGAGGTCCATCGAAACGAACCGCTCACCGAAGATCGCCGCAGCATCGGGCCGGAACATAGCAAGACGCCGCAAGCACTGAGGCATGTGCTGGCCCCATGTGGGGATACGCACGTCCTCGAAATCGCGGGGAGGGGCGATAACCTCGATGTCGCCGTAGTCGCCCGGAACGTCCGTGACCACCGCCAGCGTGTGCGGCATCGTCAGATGCCGGCGCACCATGTCAGCCCAACACCGTACGTGCCACGGCTGGTAGTTTGTACGGCCACCAGGCTGTTGCCAGAGCCACGTGAGGACGTGAATGGGCTCAGTCATCAGAGAGCATTGCCTTGAGTCGCTTCATCCGGGCGTCCATCCGCTTCCCATAATCAAAAGCCGCGCCCGCTAAGAGCTGCAGTTGACCGCGCTCTGGCTCCGGGAGACGGGCAGCGATGCGATAGATCTCGCGCACAGTTTCGCAGACGGTCAGACGCTTGGAGTGATGCTCGGGATTGATCTGGTGTTTGCGCTTGGGGCTCACCGCCGCGGTGGCATCGAGGAAGGTCATCCCTTCCGGCACCGGGCCAAGGTTTGTGATGCCCGCTTCGTCGAATTTCACTGGCGAGCCGCCGCGATCTTCTCATTCAGCGTCTTCGCATCCCAGCCGGGAAATGGCTTCTTGCCGACGACGACCCGATATTCGTCGCGAAGCGCCCTCAGATCATCCGTCTGCTCTGGCGCAGTGCTGCCGCCAGGGCGGCCGTCCCCGTCGTGATCGAGCTGCGGTTTTCCTACCGTATTGACGAGCTTCTGCGGCGGTGGCGGGAGGTTGACCGTGTTCCGATCAAGGTTCGCCGCGAATGCAGGCCGCTCCTCAACCTCTACGCCAAGCTCGCGATAGGCCGCAACAACCGCAGGCCAATGCCCCATGACAACAACCTTGTCAGGGCGGCCAAGAGGGGCTTGGAAATACTGCGGGTTGCGATAGCAGCAATCAGGCAGGAAGCCGGATGTCTGGTCGGAATAGATGACGATCATGATGCCCTCGAACGGATTGGCCGGAGAGCCATGCCCTCCGGCCTGTTCTTGCGTTAGCTGCCAGACGTGACGTTGATGATCACGCCTGCGGTCGCCTTGTCGCTCGTGGCGTACTTGGTCCAGTTCTGACCCGTGCCGATCTGCGTCAGGTTCGGGTTCGACGGGGCGGCCGGAGCACCGTCAGCATTCCACGAGTAGCCAAGCATGTTGACGTTGAACGCACCCTCGGAGCGATAGCCGAGAGCAAGGTTCTCCTGCTCGTTGATCGGATAGAGACGGAAGCCAGGGGCCTGCGACTCGACGATCTCGACGGCGCCAGACTGAAGACCGAAGATCTTGTTGGCCGGCACGCGATCCGACACGAGAACCGGTTTGCCCATGGTGCCCGGCGTACCGCCGTAAACCACGAGACCGGCTTCCTCGTAGATCTTCTTGTCGATGGCATCGTCCACCAGGTCGAAGTAGGTGGAAGAGTCCATGCCGAACAGGGCGATGCGGTTGAACCGATCACCGAACTTTCGCATGCCCTTCGTGAGCACCTTCTTGCCATCGGTGCCGAAGCTGCCCGTGGCCACCATGTTGGCATTTGCGCCAATGGCGGCGCCGAGGGAGGCGAACGCAGCCTGCACCATGTAGGCCATGGTGGCGTCAGCGGCGTCCTGACCGATCAGCATCGCAAATTCCTCGACGGAACGGTTGCGGCGCTTGAAGGCTTCCTCGGTGGTTTTATACGGGCCGTACTTCCACGGCGTCTTCACGCCGATCTTCTCGTCGGCACCGATCTTTTTGCCCTCTACGGTGCTGTCGGAGTTCACGTTGCGATGAGCAACTTCGCCACCGATCTTGTAGAAGGCCTCACGGTCGAGGTCGCCCTCGATGGCCTCCGAGCGCAGCACGATAGCGCCCTGCGAGTTGGCGTTGAACACTTCGAGCACGTCCTGGATGCGCTCCAGGTAAGCGGTCTGCGCCTGGCGATTGTAGATCACCAGATCGCTATTGAGAGTCGTAAAATCTGCCATGGGGGTTCTCCTACTTCGGCAGTTTCAGGAAAGCCTCTTGACCGTGCTCAGCGACGTAATCCGCCTTCTGCTTCAGGGTCATTTGGCTGCGCTTCAACTGGCCGGTTCCCCCGGTCCCGTTGCTTGGGCCCTTCCCGGTGCCCGAGTTGCCGGACGCCTCAAAGGCGCGGCCGAACACATCGGACTGGCGCATCTCCGCGACCAGTTCCTTGATGCTCATGTTGTCGCCCTTGGCGTTCACTTTTGGGGCGCCGTCAGGGCTTACAATCTCAACGGCAAACACGCCGTCCTTCTCCACCACTCGCGCCGCGTTGCGGATGTGAGGCAACAACAGATCGACGGAGCCCTTCGCTTCAGCCAGTGCAGCCGTGGCCGCAGAGTCGACCAACAGCTTCTCGATCTGGCTGCGGTAGGTGCTCAACGCCTCATCGCGCGCTTTGATATCTTTGCTGTGCGATTCCAGAAGCTGGGCCTTGATGGCATCCACCTTCACCTGCGCCAGCTTGTCGGCTTCTTTCTTCGGGTCGATCTCGGACAACTCGGCCAGCTTCGCCAGAGCCTCACGGGCCTTGTCCGGGTCGAGATCCTTGAACTTTGCGGCAGCCTTCTCAAGGGATTCGCGCGTGCTGCGCTCTTTACCGAGCGCGTTCTTGAGCCCTGTCACGTCCTCTAGAGAGAAGCCATTCACGGCCTCAACGGTGAGAACGTACTTGCCATCATCACCCTGCTTGTAGTGCTCCTTCACGGCGTCGGGCAGACCGTCCACCGTGTCGATGATTGCCTTCAACATCTGTCATCCATCCCGGATTTGTGGTGGCCATCCCGGCCGAAATCGTCCCGCCAAGATCACCCCGGCAGGACGTGAAAACGCTCACTGTGATGGGTTAGGCGGCGATCCGCTCGCCTTCGCCTTTGCCAGGCGGTGGCAGTGCTGCCGTGATGTCCATTACGTTGTCTTCATTGGGAAGCTCAGCGTCCAGCCGCTTGTCTTCCTCATCGTTGTCGAACTCAGGCGAAAGGATCGAACGGCGCTTCATCTCATCGCGCAGCGTCGGCGTGCTGATGGCCTTGCGCTCGTGCATCTGAAGCAGAACGTCCGGCGCCTTGTCGGAGCCGATCTCAATGGCGAAGTCGGAATTGACGTAGACGGTCGGCTCTAGATCGATGCTGAGCCACTGGGCCGTGAATTTGAAAGCGCGCTCCAATGAGTCTTTCAGCGCATACGTCCAGGCCTGCACAGCGCTCGAAGCCTTCTGCGATGCGAACGCGGCGGCTACCTGCGTGATGCCCGTAGACCCAGCCGTGAGAGGCTGCCGGCCAAGCTCGCGCATGTGCTGCTCGATGGACTCCACCTGGCTCTGGAGGAACTGCAGAGATGCGGCGCTGATTTCCAAGATGCCCCACTCGCCGTGCACCCCGTTCTCATTCATCGGGGCATAAAGCACTGTCGATGGGCCGAGCGGCAGCACCATCTGCTTTCCGTCTTCGCCCACGGGGGGCGAGATGCCATTGCCAGTGAACATGGGGAAGGCGGTCAGCTCCTTGGCTGACTTGAGGTTGGTTTCCTGCTGGTAGTGCTCAACTTGCAGCTCGGCAATGTCCTGCATGGGCGGGGCGATGCGCCAAGTGCCGAGCGCACGCTTGCCGGTGAAGAACGGAACCAGCGGAATGACCCCGAGCGTGATCGGGCCATCGTCGACGATCTGCCACGTGACAGAACGTGAGCGTCCTGGCGCGGCAGCGGTCTCGACCTGCTCCCAAATCTCGAAGCGTGCGGGACCGTAGGTGATGGGCTTCCCGCGCTCATCAAGGACCGGGTCACGCACCAGGACGCGAACGCACGGTACTTCTTCCTCATCGAGACCAACACGCCTGGTGTACGTCTCATCGATGCGTGCGTAGACGAACTGCTCCGAGCCGTCGATCATGTCAGAGTAGACGGCAAGCATGTTCTCAGCCGGAATGCGCACCCAGAACGGGCGAGAACCCATCTTGCGCTCGTCGGCAAGCGTCGCGCCTTCCGGCAACCGAGTGTGGTCAACAAGTATCCAGTCTAGGCCTTTCTGGATGCCAGCCCGGAATACCTCCGCGGCAAACACGTGCAGGTGGTTGCCAGCCCGGTCTACGTCCTCAACCACTCGCTTGATCTGCGCCGGGGCCGAGCCATTGGCCAAGCCCACTTCCTTCGTGAAGGGCTTCGAGGCCAAGTTCTCCGTGATGTCCCGGAAGATGTTCGTGAACTTCGAGTTCTTCAGCCGGTGGCGGTAGTTGGCACTCGATTCATTCGGGAACTGTGGGAGGTACTTCTTGCCCGCACGGCGCATGGACTCGACGCCGCCGAGAATATCGGTTGCCATCGTCCAATAGCGCTGCATCGCCCGGTAATCACCGGACGGCGTGAGCATGTTGGTGTTTTCAGCCATTAGCTGTTCTGCCCCATGTGCCGACGATGGCGGTGGGCGATGTGCGGCGTTTGATCATCGGCGTCACGGCGTACCGCACAGCATCCCAGCCATGGTTGTGAGCGTCCACGATGTCCGGCAGCACGTCGTTCGTCTTCTTGTCCACCTTGTGGCTGTAAAGGCGAGCCTCACGAATGAGGTTCACGCAGCGTGGGTGGATCACAATCTCTTTGAATGATCTGAGGAACGCGATGCCGTCTTCAAGACTCCCGGGCCACTTCGCAACCGCCTGAGACCTTGGGAGGCCGTGCCGGGTGAGGTGGCTAATGTTCTCCGGTCGGGCGTTATCCCACCGCGTAACATACCGCTCAAACTCAGGAATGATCGCGAGGGCGCTCGCGTAATCATCAAGCTCCAGGCGCTGCTTGAAGCACTCGTGGCTTACAAGAAGCGTGTCGCTGTTAACCCAACAGCGGACTGCCGCGGTGGGATCTTGGGCAAAGCCGAAATCGCCGCCCTGATACGGCCCATCCCAGTTGGGCTGCGGCTCGAACTCGGCGATGCGCCACTTGCCCCCGAGCACCTGCGCATCTGAATTTGTGAGATACGCACCTTCCCAGATGTGCGCGTAAGTGTTCGGGTCTAAGCGCTCTTGCTCGCGACGGCGAAGATCATCAAGCCCCTTCGGGAAGAACGGATTGTCCTGCCAGTTGATCTCGGTGATAAGCGCATTTGGTGGAGGCGCCTGCCTCATCCGCTTGTTGACAGAGGATTCCGGCGACCTCGGATTCCATATTGCCCACAGCTCGGACTTTGGTTGCCGGAACACGGTTGCCTCCAGGGCCAACCATGACGACTCTGGGACGTCCTCCGCTTCCTCAACTACCGTCAGGTCTATCTTGGCGAGAGACTTGATCGTCGTGACGCCGTGGCGCAGGCCGCGGAAGATGAACTCGGTCCCGTTCCGTCCCCGCAGGTAATCGACGCCAACGTCATAGTGGCCGGCCAGCCAGTCGTGCATCTCAATCGCCCCTTTCAACTCGGCGTGGAATGACTCCTTGATGCTGACCTGTATGTCTCGGGTGGCAAGTATCCGAAGCGGCTCCGCATAGCCCCAGACGGCCGCCATGAGAGCGAAGCTGACCGACTTCGAACTACCGCGACCGCCGAACGCCGCGCGGTACTGAACAGACCCACGAGGGGGCGAAAATATCGGGACGAGCTTTTCAGGCAGACGGACTTGCGCTGTGGTCATTCGTGGTGCTTACCGGCACCAACTGAATGATCGTCGGCGCAAGCTTCTCTCCATCCTTGCCAGTGTGCTCGTGATCCAGCTTGTCTCGCCAATCATCGCGGCGACGGTTCTTCAGCCAGAAGATGCAGGCTGTCGTATCAGGTGGCACATGCTCTCGGGTTTGCGCCCGGACGACCTCGCCCTGAAACTGAAAAACCTTCTCGCTGTCGTAGGTGTAGCCAACGGCCTTTTGGAAAAGGCTTCGCTCGACTTTGTCGTCGGCATGTGCCTTCCCGACCTTTAAGGCGTTGCAGAAGTCCTCGTGGGCAGACGTCCAGCGCCAGATGGTTGTGGTGTTGACGCCGAACGCTTCGGCGAGGTCAGGGTCTGTCGCACCTAGCTTGCAAAGCTTCGCGGCAACACGCGCATACTCCGGCTTGTACCCGCTCGGACGCCCCATGGGCTTCTTCGCTGTGGCAGACGACTTCTTTGTTTTCGGTGCGGCCTGCTTACGCTTCGTCATCTCTCTGCTTTCTCGCCTCACCCAACGCAAAGCCGAGCACCCTTGCTAGGTTTTGATACCCGGCCTGGAGCGCGATCTTATGAAGCTCTGCGATGATGTCGGTGAGGTAGTTGATGGGGCGGCTCATGGCTCGTCCACTTCCCGAGTCGGGGCGCCGAGCTCGCGGAGGATTTCGTTCTCGAGCTCCCAGTGGCCTGCGTCGTAGTCAGAGACTTGGGGCATAGGTGGTTGCCAGTCGTGCACTGTCAGAGCAGATGAGCTGCTACCCAGATCAAGAGATTTAGGTTCACCGCGATAACGGCCAAGCCGGCGATGACGTTCATCCACCGCGGCTGTGTGATCTCTACGGGCTCATTCAACCAGCGGAGCATGGTCATTCACGACCGGCTTTTTGCGGGACTTCATGCGATTCTCCTGTCGTTTATAGTTGACGCCGCCGAATGTGTCGTCTATAGTGGACACATGATCGAGGTTCGCCAAACATCCGAATTCGCCGATTGGCTCCGCAGCCTGAAGGACAAGGCCGCGGCTAAGAAGATCGCTCAGCGCATCGTGCGCGTGCAGTCCGGTCTTCTCGGAGACGTCAAGCCGGTAGGCGAGGGTGTCAGCGAGCTTCGCGTCAACTTCGGCCCCGGCTACCGCCTCTATTTCGCTCAGCGCGGCTCCACTCTCGTGATCCTGCTGTGCGGCGGCGATAAGGGCAGCCAGAGCCGTGACATTGCAAAGGCCAAGAATCTGGCCAGGGAGTTGGAGTGATGCCAAAGAAAAAAACGACCGTCTTCGACGCCTCGGAATATCTCGATGACCCTAAGTCTCAGGCTGAGCTACTTGCCGACGCATTCGAGACCGGGAACCGAATCTATATCGCGAATGCTCTTGGCGTCGTTGCTCGTGCGCGCGGCATGAGTAGCATTGCCGATGAAGCAGAGCTAAGCAGGTCTGCGCTCTACAAAGCTCTCAGTGAAGAAGGCGACCCGCGGCTTAGCACTCTACTCGGAGTGTTGAAGGCGCTTGGTGTGCAGCTATCCGCCAAGGTGGCGGCAGAGTGATATTCAGCCGTCCTCACCAACCTGTCGCCCGCTGTTTGCATGATGCGGTTTGGTCGGGGTGTGTTGGTGTGAGGAAGGGCGGAATTGGGTGGAGCCTGCGGAGGGAATCGAACCCCCGACCTGGTGATTACAAATCAGCTGCTCTGCCGACTGAGTTACACAGGCGAATTGGTGCGCCCGGCGATCATTCCGGGCGGCCTCTTGCGAGGTCTTGAGACGCGGATCGCAGAGCGAGAGCCGCTAACCTGAGTCATTTTGACTCATGAAACGCCAAAACCCCGGCACGCTATGGCCGGGTTGGCTTGGTGGCGCGGCATAATCCGAACGAACTACCCTTCGGAAAAGCCAGACTCTCCACCGCGATGCAGGCTAACCGCCTGAGAATGCGAATGAATTTCGCTATGTCTCGACGCGACATGGACACGCTTGCGTCGGTGTGATTCGTGTATTGCACTTTTAGACTGATTCGTCAATAGTCTACGCGCAGCGGCTCCCATTCTGGTTGAACGCTGCTCTGGCGTCTCGACATCCTCCGCACCAATCCACACAGGCGTTGACCTGCCGAAGATATCGACCAGCACCTTGACCAGCGCCCCCGCGCTCTCGTCAACGACGCCGGGGAAGGTTGCGAACGGGCCCTCTTTGATGATCACGGCGTCACCCTTCTTCAATCCGTGATCTGGGGCGGCAGATTCTTCGCGGGTGAGCTGGACCGACCAGTTGCGCATGGTCGCATTGGATATCCGGACCGGGATGCCGCCGAACCCGACCGGCGACTTCAGCGCTCGGAACGGTGCCAGATCGTGCAGGTTCGGGGTCTCTCTATCCCGAGCCACGAACACATAGCCGTGGGCGGCAATCGGCTTGTGCGTCACCTTCGGGCCTCGTCGCCCGCCCACCCCCGACCGCACTCGCTCAATGCGCCGAGGCACGAATACGTAAATCCCGCCTCGCATGAGCTGCCTGCCAACCGATAGCTCGTGACGTGGCTCGCAGCGGAACATGTACCAAACGAAGCTCTCGCTCATTCCACCGCCTCGGCTTCTGCCTTCTCGATCAACCGCCGCTCCCACGCCTCAAGCCACGCTTCACGCTTTGCACGTGTGCCGCCCATAAGACCAGCCTTCACGGATTTGCCCGTTGAGAGAGTCACGATCCGCCATGAGCTGGGCTGCCAGAGCGGGTCGTCACCCTCGAATTGCTGCCTGTCGGTGACGTGCACAGGGTCACGCTTTTGGCTAGGCCGCAGTGTTGGCATGGCGGTCAGTTGCCTTGCCCGCAGTGCGCCCACGCTTCCCAGGGAGGTAGTTCTCTGGCCAGCCGCGTTTGACCCTAGCGGCCAATGTATGCCTCGACATGCCGAGCCGCTCAGAGCATTCGGATAACGTCAGCATCTCTCCGTCGAGGTTGTAACGCTTCGCGTGGCGCCGCCCTCTGCGCGCCGGCCCTTCCCCACTTCGGAATGAATGGCACCCAGACCGCCAGCGCTTGCGAATGGTCGCGTCCGATAATCCGGTACGGCGGGCACATTCCGCCACGCTGACAGCCTCACCATCCAGAAGCACAAGCAGCCCACTGCCAGCCTTCCGCCCTCGTCGGCTCTTGCGGCATTGATGCGTGCACTCCACGACGAGAGCGTTGTAAACATCTGCCTCCCGCACCCCAGCCCGCCTAGCGATGTCGAAAGTATCCGTCCCACTCCGGATCATTGAGAGAACGCCATCCCGGCTTATCTCGCCGGGATAAAACGTCCGGGCATTCGCTTGTCCCATGTGACCTTCCCCCAGCCCTAGTGCATCTCGACCAATTCACGGGCCATGCGCTGTGCCCTCTGCACTGTCGTTCGGCCCACGTTGTAGCTTCGCGCTATCTCACGCTGTGACCCTGATGCCCGGCCCTCGGCAATGGCCCTCACGATGCTATCGACCACCTTTTGCTCGCTCGTTTGAGCCGGACGCTTCGCAGGCTTGCGGGCCACCCTGGATGACTTGGTTTTACTGGGGTGGGCCACCTGGGGCACCGTGGCCCGCACGGGCTCCAATTCGACTGGCCTGGCAGGCAGCGGGGCCGGGCACGAAACGTGGCCCTGAGCCACCAACTCGCGCACTGCTCGGCGGTCTAACCAATCCCCAATGTTCTCGCACATCCGCCGAATCATTCGCTCGAATGGACCGGGTGCATGGGTGATCATGGCGCCCCCCGAACTGACAAATCGGATGAGCCGAACGGACCTAAGCGACTGGAACTGAAACGCGCAAAAATTCGATGTGGCGCAAGGCGCGCAAATAGGTTCTCGTGTTCCACAGAACCGCTCCTGCTTTGATCAGGGGTTGGGTCACGAGGTCCGCTACCCCGGCAAGGGTGCGGGCCTCTTTTTGTTTGTGGACGCTTTACGGATGAGGGCAGTCGGCGCCTGCTTCGAAACGGCGCATGACGAACAACATTTATCGCATAGATTTCGGCAGCTTGCAAGCGCAAGTGAACTTTTTACTTGACATCCACATGAGCGCACCCGCCAAGCACACTTAACTCATTGTTCTCGCTATGTTCTCCGGCTAACCTGCCGCCTTCAAACGGAGGTAGGCCATGCCCGAACGATACAACGAGACCCCTAGATCGCTGAAGGAAGGCGATCGCATTCTTGTCCGCCAAAATGGGAAATGGCTGCCAGCTACCGTGACCTCCGTCATCTGGAGGGGGAAAAGCTCAACCACGATGGCCAAGACCGATGATGGGATGTGCTACTCCGTCAGCAGCGAGGCTCACTGGCGGCCAATGCGCTAAGCACGCAAAGGTGCGTCACTGCTCTTCCAGCTTGGCGTTCCACTGAAGCCCGACCATCTCAGCGAGGTCTGCGCCCACGCTGCCCGCAAGCCCGCTGGCCTCTTCGCCTGTTTCCGACACGGAGACGATTGCGGTCGCAAGGCAGGTCGTCAGCACCTCTATGATCACGTCGAGGCGCTGTTCACGAAAAGCCTGCATGAGATCGTCCGCGAATTTGGCGCAGGCCGCAGCGAACTCGGCGTCTTCCGCTTCGGGATCGTCGTCATTATCGGCCCCGGTCATGGATACCTCCAGACTATCCTCGGCCACGACCTATTCTAGTAGGCGGGGCTTCACGGCAAAGAACGCATACAGACCAGCGCATGCTGCGAGATACCGCCACCCATGACCGGTGTGGACAAACCCAACGACAATTATCGCAATGAACGACGTGAGCGGCAGGGCGCAGGCCAGAAGGAGCATAGGTTGCGACCAGAACACGGGCGGTCTGTTCCATCTGGGCTGAGAGATCACCGATCGGCCCAGCCAAATATAGATGGCGGCAGTCGCCACAACGGCAAGCCAGAGCCATGCCTCTAGCGTCATCGTCACTCCAACCTATCCTTGGCCACAACCGGTGCATCCGGCAGCGGCATCCAGTGCGTCGGGTGCTCAACTACGCCCTGGACGATGCCGCAGCATTCCGGCTTGGTCAGATCATCGCAACCGAAATCGTGCAACTCGCCGAGCGTCGTGATGTAGTGTCTATACGGTCCGTCAGGGGACGTGTGGCCAACGATATTGTAACCGTGGACGATGATAGGCGTGTTTTTCGGCGCGGTCCCAATTGGCTGCCACCCGGCTGCGGTGTCTGCCATTGCGGCGGGTGTGACGGCATCGTTGTCGTTCGTCATTGCAGTTCCTTGCCAATCGCCTATTTCTGGGTGGTTCCGAACGGCGCCTTGCACGGCTTGGCCAGGATCTCGCAGCGGTACATGACCTGCCCCATGGCCTCGCCGATCGAGACGCGACCGCAGCGTGATACGAACTCTTCGGCGTGCGAAAGATCGAGGTATGACTCGCCAAGATCATAGCGCACGTGCTCCATCCAATCCTTCTTTGCGGCGTCGAGCGCACCCTGAGTGCCGATCCACTGTGTTCCAAGACCTCGAACCTGCGGCTGGCACTTTACGCCCTGGTGACCCGGCTTGTCCTCGGCACGATAGAGGCGAACCTCGCGGTGCTCAGGGGTTACGATCTGGTCGGAACCCTTGCCGGGTGCTGGCCTGCGCTGCCGGTGACGGTGCGCGGTTGCCCTCCACTTCGGCTGAGCTTTGCTGATGCTCGAAGCCTCATAGGCGACCTGCGAGCGTGGTCCGTGCTGCCACGTGCTGAGCGACCAGTCTTCTGCGTGACTACCGGCAGAGAAGAACATCGCGAGAGAGGCGATGGCGATGTAGTGGCGCATGGGTTATCCCTTCCCTCCCTCGTGCACTTCGAGCTTCGGCTTTTCTCCAGGTACGTTCCCCGTCTTCACCCAGCGGAAAACATCAACCAGGAACTCGATATGATCCTTCGATGTTCGTGGCTCTATCGGAGCGTAGGCCAATGCGATGCGCTCACGGAGCTGCCGGTCTGTGTCTCTTGGTGCTGGGCGCTTAGGTTTGGGTGTGCTGGCCATTGTTGGTCCCTCACGCGCGCGCTTCAGGCGGCGGAAGCATCTTTGATGATCGAATGTGCTCAATGACTGAGCGACCGTCCGATGCGATCATGTGCGGCATGAACACTGCCTCAAAATCCATCATCCCGCACTCAACGGCGGTGATTTGCCCCTTCACCCAATCACGGAGAATGGAGTTGATCGCGACGAACCCCTGGGCCAGCGCCTTCTTCTCATAGTCCGCACGCGTCTTGCGCGTTCGGCTGTTCCAAGGGCGCGCCTTGAGAAACAGTGTTGCCCAGCCCTTTGCCGATGCCTTCAGCACGACGGGCCTGCCACGGTGCACAAATTGCAGTATTACAGACTGCTGTGAGAAATCATCCATGAAGCCGACCTTCTCGGCGCCGAAGCGACACAGCAGCTTCGAGATTTCACCGCGTGCCGCATCCCCACTGGTCGCGCTCTCGTACGGCACGAATTGTTTTTTACGTGGAGCCATCCCCACCTCCCAATGTCCTGTATTCGACCGGCTGCCCTAGCTGCTCGGAGCGTTTAATTGCGCGCGCCATGCCGGGGCTCGTGCCTCTATCGACGTAACAGACACGAGCATCCGCCATGTCGCCCCATGCGAAACCTGCAAGCATCCCTAGCTCGCGCTCGTCTGGTGCGCTGTCGTCGAGGATGCCGGGCTGCGGATAAAGCAGGTGGCTCAAAAACGGGGCCTCCTGCCTCTTGAGGCTATCGAGCATACAAGCGCGCGCGTACTCGACGTTGGCGGCCACGTCTCCGGCGTATGGAGTCTCGATGACGACGAGGCGCTTGGCGATTAGACGGCGCATGGATCGCCCTTATTCTGCGCCAACAGCCGTGCCGACCACAGCGACAGGCGCATCGTCAGGCACATAGACCGTGGCGCGGACAATGAAGCGCACTTCGGAATCCGGCCAGATCGGGTCTTTGTCTCGTGGCCCAGAACTATCGAGATTCTCGGCCATGAACCCCCAGTCCGCGTCCTTACGCGGATCGGCAAGTCCATCATGACCCATCGCAGACCACTTACCATTGCTCCCGACGACGACGGGAATTTCAATCGTTATGGGTTTCGGCATGATGCCCCTCCATCTTCTCAGTCTCCCGCTCCATCTGCTTGCGGAACTCACGCTCCAACGAGCGCTCTGCGGCCTCTATGGCCTTGCCCTGTTCGGTAATGGTCTCCCGTTCCTTCTCCGCGAGCTTCTCCGCGATCAGCCTTCCCAAGAGCCACATCGTTCCAGGCATGGGAGGGATGGGCTGTGCGGGCTTCGGTGCGTCGGTCATGCCGTGCCTCGCTTCGCTCTCTTGGCCTCCACCACGTGGTAGAAATCGCCCACGCCTTGCGCTCTCGCGGCAGTGCCATCCTCACCGAAATTTCGAGCGGCCCTGTCGTCTTCGATATCGTTGAGCACTGCGGCTAGCTTTTCAGCCAAGTGCTTCGGCAGCCATGGGCATGCAATCGCTTCACCGGCATCCATCAAGCGCATGACGTGGAATTTGTTGGGGGAGGGCTTCATGCTCGCTCCATCCATCGACGGCAGACTTCAACGGCCTCGTCGTGCGCGCCGTACATCATCAACTCGATGGCCTCTCCGAACTCGAGGTTGGTCTGCCGGTGTTCGCGAAGTAATCTCTCGGCATGATCTTCAGCCCGCTTTGCGAGCCATAGACACACCCAGCTAACGACGAAACTGCCGATGCCAAGCAAGGCCAGAACGGATTCCTGTGTCATGCGGCTGCCATCCGGTTCCGATTGCGGCGCGAGGAAGCTCTCTTCCGCGACGCTGCTTTACGCTCCGCGATTGGCCGTACTGTTGCGTGCCCCTCGCGCATGGCCGTGAGCACTGCGGCGCCCTGCTTGATCGACGGGAACAACATGCAGCGCTCGTGACCAGGTGCGTTCGGATCGATAATCGCGACGGCAGAGCGGAAGCGCTGGCCCTCATGAAAGCCGTTGTGCAGAGCGAAGTGATCGTGGTCCTTATAGCCACGGACGCGGACCAGCCACGGTGCGTGACCGCCCGGCAGTTCGACCTGCTGCAGTCCACCGTAATGAATGTGACCCGCCGCAAGCAGGTGCGCACCGTCCTGGTGCCAGATGGCCTCGCGCAGTGGCCCATGCGTCGTGGAGTAGATGCTGCGTCCTTTGAAGTCGTGCGCGAGAGACGCGCGGCAGTTGGCGCCGTTCGGGAACACGAACTCGACACGCGCCGCCCACTCGTGAACCGGGATAGTTACCTTCGCGTTGGCGCACATGCGGGAGATGATCTCGCCGCCTTCGTTCCACAAGTCGTGGTTGCCGAGCAATACCGCGGCCCATCTAATCCCAGCGTGCAGCAAGAACCATTCGACAAGCTGGCGGGCAGAGGTTTGTGACGTCTCTTGGTTCCCGAACAATCGGGCCAGTCTCCCGACCCAGTTATTAGCCGAATCCCCGATGTTGACCGCGAACAGCCCCTCGGTGTCGCGCAGCATCGCCACATCATCGAGCAGCGCAGGCCATGCGCACCCATCGTCATCGAGGTGCGGGTCACCAATAAGCGCGAGGCCGAACGGCTTGTTATCGGAGACCTTGATCTGCTGCCACGTGGCGGCTTCCTTGTGCGCCCGCTGGCGGTTGTAGTGCTCCGTCCTGCGCTTGATCAGTTTGTCGATGGGTTCCCGCGGGTCCGGCAACTGGGGGAACGAAAGAACCGTGGCGCTCCGTGCTCGTGCGCGCGGCGTCTCGCGCTTCAGGCGGTCCTTGAACGTGCTCACCGGCATGTTCATGGCGCGTGCCGCTGCCGCTTTTGAGCCGTATGTTTCGTATGCCTGCGCAGGAGTCATCTTGCCCGTTCCATCCCGCCCCTAAGCCATCATCCATTCGTAGTCATCGACGGTCATCACGCTTTCACGCCCGTCGTATTCGTCAATGCGGTAACGTACTCCTGCGGTCACTTCAGCCACGCGGAGGCGCGCATGCTCACCGTTGGCGCTTTCCCCTAGTTCTTCGACAACACGAACAAGAACAGGATCGGTGCGACTGATCTCGCGCGGCTCCAAAACTAGCTCTGCGTATCTCTTGTTCGAAGCGACCCGGTCTTCGTCGGAGACCTTCCACCAGTCTTCATCCGAAACGATGCTATCTCGTTCGTCAGGTGGAGCAAGCCAGTAGTACGTGAAGCCAAACCGCGGCTCTTTCTCTGGGTAGAGAGTCAACCCTTTGATTTCCGCGTAACGCAGCACGGCACGCTCGCTAAGCGAAAATCCGCCATAGTCAGCGTTGTAAACGACCTTGACCATCATAGCGCCTCCAGCATGTTGACCTGTTTCGGTTTGGACGAGGTGGCCGGCACGAAGAAATCCGGCTGCGCATACGCCACACGAACGCGCCGACATGAGAGGTCGAAATACTCCGGATCGACCTCGATGCCGATGGCACGGCGGCCTAGCTTTGCGGATGCCACAAGGGTTGAACCCGAACCCGCAAACGGATCGAGCACGACCTGATCGGGCTGGGTGAACAGGCTAACCAGCTCGCCCATGAGCGATAGAGGTTTTTCGGTCGGATGCTCGCCGGTCCTGTCTGTTGGCTGGCACGGGTGCGTGAAGACATTGCGCCGACCGCCACCGTTCCAAGAGCTGTGCCCACGGCCACACCATGCGGCGCAGAACATCTCCGCACCCATTGCCGGGCCCTGGCCGTTAAATTGGGGAGCGCTGTCGGGTTTAATCCACACACAGGCGCGCTTGTACTTGGCACCCGTCGCCTCGATCGCATCCCGCCACGGCGCAACACCTTCAGGAGTGCAGAACACGAGCAGCCAGCCTTTGGACAGGCGGACCATTTCGCGCGATACAAACTCACGCATGCCGTCGATGCTGGCAAAATCAACTGGAGGTGGGTTTGCGTGGCCGTCAATGCGGATGCGCTGGCGTGCGCCGTAGATCTTTTCGCCGCGCTTCGCGTCATGCATGTGCGCTTCATATGGCGGATCGCTGATGACGTGATCTACCGGGTCCAGCAACGGCATGACGTCACGACAATCGCCTAGTATCAGCGTGACGCCACCGATCACTTCAGTACGGAAATCCGCCAGCGTCTTCTTTGGGAACGAAACGAGCGAGCCGAGCGCCGCCAACAGCTCGGCCTTGCGCATCCGCGAATAGCCACGGATACGCGCCGCCTTAGCCTGGCGCTTCAATTCACGGACTGTCGGGCCTTTCGCCATCAAATACGTTCCGTCTCGTGTTCCCGTTCACGCACGCGACGCAACTAGACTGGCACTAAATCGGAGAATGTTCCCGCTCGGGGAATCACAGTATTTGCGGGTACTTATACCAGAATGCTAATCCAGTTTCTAAGCCGCAAAGCCGTAATCCCCCGGCTATTCAGGGGACGCATCACTTTTCGCTTTCTGCGTTTCGCTCGCACTGGCCTTTGCAGCCTCAATCGCTTCCTCGATGTCTATCTGGCGTTCGGTCATTGCAGCACCATCGGCCGCTCAAAGCGGTAGTACTGCGCGATGTGACCACTTCCGATCCTGCGTACGACTGGAGTCCCCAAGTCGAGGTCTGGCTTCACGATCAGGCCATCCAATCGGAGCCAATAGAGGTTGCCGCTCCAAAGGCTCACCTGCCAGCGGTCGCTCTCTTTCCGAACGACCCAGAGGTACTGAATAGCCCCAGGCTTAAGCCACATGCGCTGACCGAAGCGGCCTAGGCATAGCGAGAGATATTCCCAATCCCTGCGGGTGAGAGTGTCGTCACCCCTCGCAACAGAACAAACCATTGTCATTCGTCGTCGTCCTCTAAAATATCGTATCCCATGCGGGCGACGCAAAACCGGCCCATCTCCTTGTCCAAAACCAACTCAGCTAATGTCGGCTTGCCCATCGTGTCGTGGCACTTGAGCTTGTCGATGTGCAGCATCGTGGGGCCGTCGAGATTGCGCCAAACACACCAGCCGATGTCAGACTTGTTTCCCCAATGCGCGGTATCGGCACCATCGTTCAGCGTGAGCAGTCCGCGCTTTGAAAGGCGCTTCTCCACGCCGTCCTTCGGCGGGTGCGCGCAGCAGATCATCAGCAGTCCATAGTCATCAGCGAGAGCCTTCAGCTTCATGATGAAGCGGCCCATGTAGTCGGTCTTGCTCTCGCCCTTGGGCACCTGGTGGTCGATCTCGTTGACAGGATCGATCGCCACGACCTTCACGCCGTAGACGCGAACCGCGAACTCAATTCGATTCAGCAGCCGCTCCAAATCCAGCGTGGCGTTGCGCTTCCGGCGCAGGAACACGAACCCTTGCCGGATCTCCGCATCGACCATTGCGAGGTCTCGTTCATCCGCATCCTGGATGCGGCAGTTGAGCATGTGACGCCTTAGGTCGACGTGGTAGCGAGGCTTCACACGCTCTTCGAAGCTCGTGAGCAAGCAACGCCATCCGTGCAGCTTCCAAAGGTTGACTAGGAGCTGGCGCAGCAACACGCTCTTGCCTGACCCATAGGGGCCGATCACCGACATGAACGCAGGCAGCTCGATGCGAAATCCGTGCTCGTCAAGAGCTGGCATCCCGCACTCGTAAGTCCGCAACTCACCCGGCTCCGGGATGTCGTCGAGTGTTGCCAGCTCGTCGGTCCACATCGGGCGAGCGGACATCATGGCGTTGATCAGATCGTCATCGCCGCCACCAAATGGCCAGTCGAACCAGCGGCATTTCTCATCGCCCAGGCGAATCGCGATGTCATCGCGCAACTCCCCGAGCTTCGCAGGCAGGGCGAGCACGTAGTTCGGAAAATCGAACCCTATCGCCAGCCCGAAATCACCGGTGGACGGCACGAGCGTCGAGACCTGCTCACCACCGCGCAGCGGGTCGACGATAGCCACATGAATAGCGCCGATCTCACGGACCGCCCGCTCGTGGGCCTGACACGAGACGATAACTAGCGCGCTTGCGTTTACGTCATGCCCGTCCATCAGTCGGCCCACCGTGACGGTTTGAATTTTTTCTTGGGTGATTTGTTGGTTGCCACCGCAGCGGCGTACCGCGCATCACGATCACGCTTATCAGCCGCACGCCGCGCCAACTGAGCCGACACCTGCGCCTCAAGCGGCCTTGACGAATTGACCTGCACGTAGCCAGCGGCTTGAATTAGCGCGAGGTCTAGGAGCTCCTCGTCACCGAACCTCTGCAGCCAAAATGCTCGCAGGTCCTCGCAGAGGCCCAATCGTCCATTTTCAAACGTGACCCTCTGCTCGTCGCTTGGGGGGTAAAGGGGGGATATATCTTCTAGGTTAGGAGTAACTACCCGAAGGGTAGTTTCTATACGCGCGCGCGAGGCGCCTGGTGGCAAGTGGTCGGCTTCAACCCGACCGGTCGGCTTCAACCCGACCGGTTTGCTCGGACTGGTCGGGCTAGACCCGACTGCTTTTTGTTGGGCGGTCGGCTTCAACCCGACCGGTTCTTGATCCACAACCCGTCCGGTTTCACCCGACCACTCATTGCTCAAGTGGTCGGCTTCAACCCGACCACTTTTCAGGTCGGTGTAAGCCTCAACGACCGCTTCAATGACGCTCGGCGGGATAATGTCGTAGCGCCCAGTTTGTCCCCTCGCATTCGATTTCCTGACGATACCAACGTCGTCCAACTTCCTCGTTGCTCGGAAAACGGTCTCGCGGTCCCGCGCGCTCGACCAGCGCTGCAGGTCGGCAGTTGATGCGAGGGAGACCCAATCCTTGTCGGCATTCACAACAAGCCCAACGCCCGTCGTCTTCTGCATGGCAGTGAGATCATCGCGGTCAAGAATGCTCTTGATGCGCTCGACCTTTGCCTTCGCCGTAAGTGGCGCCATTGGCGGGCCGCCGTTGTGGCCGATGTCGCTCACCGTGCGCCCTCCATCTCAGGGTGCGCCTGGCGCATGGCGTGGCGGAAGCAGGCCTCGTTCGCCTTCCACCAGTCGGTGGGTTCGTCACCGGCACCCATCTCCCTGGGCGGTGGTGGCGGAGTCTTAGACGCGCGCTGCTTCGGCTCGATTAGCTCCGGCTCCGGCTCAACCAGCGGTGTGATCCACCTGTCCGGTATGCGTCCCGTCCGCGTGCGCTCGAACCATGCGCTGGTGTGTGCCCATGCTTCGGCCTCGACCTGATCGAGCATGCTGGCTAAGCGCGGGTTGTCGCGAAGATCTAGGTCGATCTGCGATAGTGACCACACGATGGTTGAATGATCACGTCCGCCGAGAACCGCGCCAATCTCGGGCGTGGTGTAGCCGTGTTTCCGGCCAACCCATGCGATCAGCCTGCGCACTCTGACGAGATTATCGGTGCGCTGATCCCCGATGACTGACTGCAAGTGCGCACCTGTTACGTCACAGGCTGCGCGGACGATCTGATGCAAACGCGGACGACGAATTTCGGTCATACGAACCCCGTTGATTACGTTCGGGCCGCTTGACCAACGTGGCGAATGCACTTAGACAAAATGCACGTACCGCGTTGGGCAATGCGAAGGCCCGCGAGATGAGCAACGCTCATCCCTGATGTGAAAATGATCCCCGACGGATCGAATTGATTGTCGAAGGCTCGGAACTGTGGCGGTTCCGGGCCTTCCTCTTATTCAGCGCTTGTCATGACCTCCGTGCGGATTCCTTGTTTTGAGTAGCAGCCGCGGGTGGGACTGAAGTTGTCGAGAACGGTCTCCACGAGGTGCCGGATGTGTCGCGGCTTCCTGATGCCTAACTCCAAACAGGTCTTCACAACTGGAAGGCCGTATTCGTGGACGAGCTTGCGCAATTCGGCGGGAAGATCGTCAACGAAGTCCATTCGTGACCGGCGTCTCGCGTCAACATAGCTTTGCGGAGGCCTGTCCATCATCGCAGCCAATCCTTGAACGACTTCGCGCCCGACTTCTCCCAACAGCGGAACCGGTTCTCCATGACCTCACGCGGCACATGGATCGTCACCGGAAGGCGCTTCCAGCCATCTGCAGTGTTGATCTCGTAGGCGATTAGGACGGACTTCTCGGTCACTGCTCGCCCTCCAAGAACTTGAGCTTCGGCAGCGTGACGGGAACGCTCCGATTGCTGACGCTGTAGGCCTGCCGGTCCTTTAGCTTCATGCGCTGGCCTTTGCGGCGGCCCATAGGTGGCATCGCATAGAACGTCTCGCCGCCATCGACGGCACTACGCATCGCCTTGGATTGCGCCACATACGCTCGATATGCGTCCACTCGCTTTCGCGCTGTGATCTTGGTGTGATTGATGGCCTTTGACATTTCATCAGACCTCTGAATTCGCCCCCGCGCCGCACCGATTTGCCGGCAATGTCCTCCCCCCAATTCGCCACCGGATCGGTGCTTTCTTTCGTCGGAACCGCGGGGTGTCCCGTGGAGGCGCGGGCGAAAGGGGTAATCAGCATCACTGCGAGAGACAGACCAGGGGAACGGCTCATCGCCGTGCCTATGCCTTGCGGACAAAGACCGTCTGTCTCCGGCACTGATGCCGGTGGACGCGAACGCTACTGACGGGAAAAGATCGGCCGGTGCTCGATACGGACCCGGCCCAGGTGCGGGAGGAAACGCCCTACAATCAGGTTGACTTCAGCCGGGCACGCGCCTTCAGATCGGCAAGAACCTCCAGGGTTACCCCTGCGATTCCCCGCCTCTCGGCTGCGGCCACGAGATCGCGCCAATACGATGATGAGATGCTGTCCCGGTGGCGCATTACCTGCGCTGCTGGGTATTTCACACCCAGATCCTCAGCGAAGGTCGGAAGGTCCGGCCACTGGTCAATGATGGTTCGGAAGCTTGTCATGCGGCGAACGATACAAAATGTTTCGCTAAAACGCAACACATAATGTTTCGAGCGGTTTAGTAGGCTGCGTTCATGTCAAAACAGAACAAACAGAACGTTCCGCTCATCCGTGCGCGGGAACGGCTCTTTCCCAGCGGCGCCGATGCCGCGAGGGCAATGGGCATGAATGAAGGCACCTACCGGAGCTACGAGAATGGCTCCCGGCCCGTGACACCAAAGGCCGCGATCAGGTTCGCCAAGCATTTTGGTGGCGACCCCCAGGACTACTGCGACACCCTAGCCGACATCGGCGGACGAGGGGGCGAAGCAGAAATAGAGGTTTTGGGAGAAGCACAGGTGGGTATTTGGCGAGACTTATCCCTGGAAGATCAGGGGCTTGGGCGGAACCGCACTATTACTGTCGTGAACCCGACCGGCAAGCGCCGGTGGGCAATTAGGATTGCGGATCAAAGTGTTAACCGGCTGCTCAAGAAGGGCTGGTTTGCAGTCCTTGAGCGGGCACCGAGCGAAAGCCCAAGGGAGTATCGAGACGGCCAGTTTGTCTTCATCCAGCGCATCCGGGGCGGGCTTGCCGAGGAAAGCATCCGGCGAATCGAGTTGGTTGGGGATAAGTGCGCACTCACATGCTACTCCACTGAGAAGCGCTATGAGGGCGAGCGCCTGAGTTTTCCGCCGCGCTCCAAGGACGAGCAAGTGATCGTCGCCGCGCTAGTTGTCGGGGGTTATTTCGACGTTTAAGTCGGGGGGCCGCTTCGGCGGCCCTTCTTGTAGTAGCCGAAGAACCGCAATACCGCCAAGGCATTGCCTCTCTTGATGCGCACGCAACGTGAGCCGGACAATGCGCCGCTTTGATGTGGCGCTATTTTTTTATCTGAAGATGAAACATTTTGTATTGACGCGCGCCCAACGAAACAGTACGTTTTGTTTTGTCACCCACACGAGGGGCAATCAGCCGGGCGGGCACCAGAGGGCAAATCGAGCGCCCGCCCGGCGTAGGTGCAGCAAGGGGCACGCCATGGACGACGAGGTCTTCGCAATTCTCAAAGGACAGCTCGCGGTCCTGGCCATCGCTCTGATGCTGGCCGCCACAGTCGGTGCGGTCCTCACGATCTAACACGACGCACCCGGATCAACCGGGGCGAACGACAGGGCGTGCGTCGTTTCAACGAGTGAGGAACGGCGATGGAATTTCAGAACGCAAGTGATGAGCAGGACCGCGTAGCGGGCTGGCGAGCGGCGTCGATGCAGCAGCCGGTTGATGAGCGGAAGTCACTGGAATGGCTGCGAGGCTACCGCGATTTCTGGCTGATGAAGGCGAGCAAGGCAGAGGGGGTGAAGGCATGGTTATCCGTCCACTGAGCGACCTCGCGAAGCTCAACAGCATCGACGGCGGTGTCGTGTTTAGCGGCAAGCGCGCATTCGAAAAGGGCGCGCCGTTCGATCCGTCCATGGGCGACCTGTGGTGCTGGGGCTGGCAGATCGGCGCCGATCAACGCCGTCAGAAAATGGGACGCACGCAATGTCACTAGCAACGCATAGACCGGGCGCGTCGCCGGCCATTCTCGCCATGATTGACAGAGCGGTGTCGGATCACAAGCGCCGCGCTGCAAAGCGCCCAGTCCATGGCTGGCAGAGCATGGCGCAGCGTCGGATTGCGCTCCGCGGGCTCGGATTCCTGTTCACAGAGCAGATCGACGACACGTCCATCGTTGGACGCCGCCATCTGCTCAACCGGTTGCGCAACGTCTGCAACAAGATGCGCGATCACGCGCAGCCATCACACGACCTGCACTGGACATATAACCCCGCGTATCACGAGCGCGTGCTGTCGGCCTATCGCTCGGAACGCTCTGCGCTGGATGTGCGGGCCTATATGGAGGCAGCGGCATGAACACGCTCGAAATCCTCAAGGCCGCGCGCGCCAAGATCGAGAGACCGGAGAATTGGACGAAATATTCCGATGCGCGCGACGCGTTCGGTGGGCCAGTTGAGCCACTGGAGATCTGGGCACGGTGCTGGGACGTGTTCGGCGCAGTCCGATCAGTCGCTCCATCCGGTCAGAATGAAGATGTGCTCCGCATCATTTGCGATGCGAATGACCAAGTGGATCTGTGGGACCTGTGCACCCACTACATGTTCACGCACGCTAGCGCCCTAATCCTTTTCGACCGCGCGATCGCCGCTGAAGAAGCGAAGGCGGTGCAGTCATGACGGTGTACCTCTGCGTCACAGGGACGGTGCTGGCCTACTGCTTGTTGGCGCAGACCCAAAACCGCTCACCCGTCAGGCGCGTCGTGGCGATAGGGTGCTCGCTGACGTGGCCTGTCTCAGTGCCGATCCTTCTCCTGATCGCGATGGTGCAGTCATGAACACCATCAACGCAACAATGGTTGGCTGTCTTTTTGGCGCGCTTGCCTTGGTCCCGCTCCTGCTCATTGGGTTGCTCGACTATGACGCCTCGCGAGCCGGTTTGGCTTCTTTGTACTCGTCGTCTGGCGTTCTCGGCTCGTGGCTGGCGCTTGTGATCAATATTCGGGGTGGCACGCAATGACTCCCCTCCAGCAATCCTCAACCGCACTGGCTGAATACGTAAGTGCACATTTCGATGCGCTGCCGGCGAACATGCGTGGCGACATCGCGCAGCTGTGCGCCGAGGTCCAGTGCGATGCGGCTATCGAGATATTGCAGCCGGTTCGTGCCATTGCCGCGAACCTCGGCGCTGCCCCGAATGTCATCCCTTTCCCCGTCATTCCACGGACCAACCACGAGGCGCGGTCATGATCACCCTTGCCGAACTAGAAGCACAGGGCTGCGCAGTCGTGCGCATCAAGACTGAGATCAATTTCTCCGGTTGCTTTACTGCGGCCGTGCATGGTTGGGCCGTTTCGCTCCCGGATGAGGCGACCCTAGACCGCGTGTTCATTTGTGAAGACGGCGACGTTGGAGACGAGCGCGCCGAGTTCGAAATGCACGACCCAGCATGGGGCAAGCTGCCTAACGCGCTAGAGCACGTGCTGAGCAAGGCGCTGTGGCGTGCCGCTCGAAAGCTCGAAGTCGCCGCGTGTCTGAAGCGCGCACAAGAGACGGCCATTCAGCCCCGGGCCATGCCGCGCATCTTGCAGTCCATGCAGGTCGAACGCAACGCACAGATGGGGGTGAACTGACATGGCACAGACGGCAATCGTCGCCACGAATGGCGCAGCAGAAGACCATGCGGTTGTGCATGTGGCCCCGGCGAGCGCGGCCATGACGCCGATGCAGATGTTGAGCGCCGCCATCGAGCGCGGTGCGGATATGGGCCTACTCGAAAAGCTCATGGATCTCCAAGAGCGCTGGCAAGCCAACGAGGCTCGGAAGGCGTTCGACGAGGCCATTGCGCAAGCCAAGGCCGAAATCAAGCCGGTGGTGCGCAATGCAACGGGGCACAACAACAAGAAATATGCCGACTTTGCCGCCATCGCGCGTGAGGTTGACCCGGTTCTTGGCAAGTACAGCCTGACCTACCGTTTCAGAAGTAGTCAGGTCGACGGCAAGATCAGCGTCACTTGCCGCATCGCTCACAAGGCCGGGCACGCCGAGGAAACGACGCTGTTCGGGCCAGCCGACACATCAGGCAGCAAGAACGCGATCCAGGCCATCGGCTCAACGTGCGCTTACCTTCAGCGATACACGCTCGTGCTGTCGCTTGGTCTTGCAGCGGCTCATGACGACGATGGAGCGGCGTCCGGCGCAGCCGTCGATGTTATCTCCGACGAGCAGGCCGACATCCTCCGCGACCTGATCACCACCACGGGCACGGACCTCGAACAATTCCTGACCTACGCGAAAGCCCCGTCTGTCTCTGACGTGCTGGCGAAGGATTTTCCGCGCCTCAAGGCGATGCTCGAAACCAAGCAGGCCAAGAAGGGGGACTGATCATGGCAATCGACACCATCGAGCGTGAAGACAGCGCGTTGATCGCAGTCCCCGAGGGCCAGGACGCTTACGCGCTGTTCACCGCGCAGGGCACGATCGGCGCTGACAAGCTGCTGGCCATGGTCCGCGCAAGGGTCGATGCCTTCAAAGTCGACTTGCCGGACGTGAATACCGTATCGGGCCGGAAGCAGATCGCATCCTTCGCCTTCAAGATCGCCAAGAGCAAGACGGCGATTGAGGAAGTAGGAGCCGAGTTGGCCAAGGAGGCAAAGGAGCTTCCGAAGCGCATCGATGCCAATCGCAAGCACATCAAGGACACGCTTGACGCATGGCGCGATGAAGTCCGCCAGCCGGTGACGGATTGGGAGAATGCGGAGGAAGCGCGCGTCAACCGGATCAAGGGTGATCTGGCTGAGCTTGAGGCCACGATCGCCGATCCTGACTGGATGGCGCGCTCATCGGAATGCCTGCGTGATCGACTTGGCGAGGTTGAGCGCATCGAGGTTACGGAAGCGGCGTTCAACGAATACCTGGGCGCGGCCGAAGAACTCAAGACAAAAACCATCGCGGTCCTAACAGAGCGTGTTGCCGCTTCCGAGAAGCGCGAAGCGGAGGCCGCTGAGCTGGCCCGCCTCCGTGCCGAAGCCGAGGAACGTGCCCGCAAGGACCGTGAGGCAGAGATTGCCCGGAAGGCCGCAGAACAGGCCGTATTCGCGGCAGAAGCCAAGGCAGAGGCCGAGCGCCTCGCCGCTCAGAAGCGCGAGGACGATCTGAAAGCCGCAGCCGCAAAGGCTGAGCAGGACCGCAAAGACGCTGAACAGCGCGCCGCCGATGCAGAGAAAGCCGCAAAGGAACAGGCGGAGCGTGACGCCAAGGCAAAGGCGGACGCTGAGGAAGCCGAGCGCCTTCGCCGTGAGGCCGACACTGCGCACCGCGCAAAGATCAACCGCGAAGCGCTGGCCGCACTGGTCACAGGCGGCATCGACGAAACCATCGCAAAGCAGGTGCTCACGCTCATCATCAAGCGTGAAATCCCGCACGT